>JADMIO011638310.1_pt1 | contig 103702 bp, 81 predicted proteins | sample 8958161 | NCBI WGS metagenome assembly JADMIO01 (sample SAMN16585339, study PRJNA669376) | soil metagenome | isolation source: Crop rotation soil | place: USA: Cullars Rotation, Alabama | collected 2011
GCGACAACTTGTCCACGTGGAATTCTAAGCTTAGGATCCCAATGTGCTGGAAAGTCACGCTACGCCGGAGGATCAATTGCTCAGGGTTTTTCGCTATGTCGCCTTGGTCGAAGGCATCACCACCATTGCCCTGTTCCTGATCGCCATGCCGGTCAAATATCTGTTGGGTAATCCGGTGCTGGTCCCGCCAGTCGGCATGACTCACGGCATCGCCTTCCTGGTCTATCTGCTGGCGATGATCGTCTGCCTGCCCGGCAAGGGTTTGGGCGTGGTCGGCTGGCTGCGCGTCTTCGTCGCCTCGCTCTTCCCGTTCGGCACCTTCCTCAACGATCCCTATATCAAACGCCGGGAAGCAGCGCTCGCCCAAGCCTGAGGGCAGCTTCACAACTTTTTTCCGGCCCCGCGTAAGAAACCTCCGCCCACGCGCTACTAATGGCGCGAAGGTGAGAGATGCTGGACGCTGAACGCAACGCGATTTTTGAGACATGGATGGAGGCGCACAAGGCCATCCTGTTCAAGGTCGCACGCGCCTATGGCAGCACGCACTCTGACCGCGAGGACCTGTTCCAGGAAATCGCCCTGCAGGTCTGGCACAGTGTCGAAGCCTATCGCGGCGATAGCGCCGTCACCACCTGGATTTACCGCGTCGCGCTGAACACCGCGCTCGCCTGGCACCGCAAGGAGCGCCGGCATGGCCAGGGACGGCAGGACCTGGAAGCCGCCGGCCTGCTCATCGCCGCGCCGGACCGCGATCCGCGGCTCGACTGGATCTACCAGCGCGTCGGCGAACTCGACGAGGTGAACCGCTCCCTCGCACTGCTGATGCTCGACGGCTTCAGCTACCGCGACATGTCCCAGATCCTCGGCCTGAGCGAGAGCAATGTCGGGGTGAAAATCAACCGCATCAAGGCGACGCTGGCCGCCCGGCTCGCAAAGGATACGCATGATGGACTTTGACCAGATGCTGGACGCCTGGCGCGCCCAGGACGAGAAGCCGGTGTACGGCGTGAACGCCGAACTGCTGCAACTGGTGCTGAAGCACGAGCAGACCGACATCCGGCGGGCGCTGCGCCGCGACCAGTGGATGACCTATCTCCTTGGCCCTGGAATGGCGCTGTTCGGAGCCTTCTGGGGCTGGGTGGCCATTTTGAAAGGCGCACCGATATTCCACGCGGTGGCTGCCGGTGTCGCCGCAGCCGCCTTCGCGCTGTGGGCCGGCGCCTATTGGGTGAGCCGCAGGCGCCAGATGCGGCGCGAGCGCGCCTTCGGTAACAGTTTGAAGGATGAAATTGGCCGCAGCCTCTCGTTGGTCGAGTACCAGATCTCGAAAGGACGCTGGCTCTCCGGCGTGCTCTGGACCGCACCGGTGACGATCGGTGCTTTGCTGATCTACTGGCTCAGTTTTCAGATCAACACCGGCACCGGCTATTCTGTCTGGCATCACGCTTTTACGGTGTCTTTCCTCCTGGGGTCAAACCTGCTGGTCCCCTACCTTGCGAGCCGCGCCGTGAAGCGCAAGCTCGAGCCGCGCCGGGACCGGCTGCGGGAGCTGCTCCAAACCCTCGACGCAAGCCAATGAAGGAGCAGCTGATGACAGGCTTCAAGACACTCGCCTTCGCTGCCGGCATATGGCTGACGGCGGTCGCGCCCGCCCCGGCCATCGCCCAGACAACACCGGAGATCGTGGGTGACTGGCACGGCCCCGCCGCCGTAGCCTCCGGCGACCAGATGATGGTGCTCACCGTCACGCGCGGCGCAGACGGCGTGCTCAAGGGCGAATTCGAGAATCGCGACGTGATGCCCGGCGCCAAGGCGCCGGTTACCGACATTGTCGCTGCCGACGGCCATCTCAGCTTCAAACTCGCCGCTCTCAACGCCACCTATGACGCGACGTGGGACGAGGCTGCGAAACTGTGGCGCGGCAAGATCAGCCGGGGAGCCACCCCGATCAATTTCGCGCGTGGCCTGCCCCCGACGAAGCCCAGGATCGATGGCCTGGACGGCCGCTGGGAAGCGATCATTGACAGCAACGGCACCAAATTGCGTCAGATCCTGCGCATCTCGAGCGGCGCTTGGGGCACTAATGCGCTGATGGATTCACCCGACCAATATGTGTCGAACATCGTCCTGACAAACCTTGCGCGCCAAGGGCGGCTGGTGCGCTTCTCGCTTGGCCGTGGCGGCGCTGCGCAGTTCGAAGGCCTGCTCTCAGAGGATGGGGATGTATTGACCGGGGCCATCAAGGCAACCGGGCAGCAATCGCCGATGAGCTTCACACGCACGCAGGCTGTGGCCGACAGTGCACCGCCGAACCGGCCGCAGAACCCGAAGGGGCCACTACCCTACCGGCAGGAGGAAGTGGCTTTTGATAATCCAAATGTGCCGGACGTGCATCTGTTCGGCACGCTGACCCTGCCGCAGGGAAAAGGCCCGTTCCCCGTCGCAATCATGATCGCAGGCACCGGCCAGCATGACCGTGACGAGACGCTGGACGGACACAAGCCCTTCCTGGTGATCGCCGACCATCTCACGCGCAACGGCATTGCGGTGCTGCGCTTCGACGAGCGGGGTGCGGGCAAATCCACCGGCGCGGCCTACGACGCGACTTCCGGCGACAAGGCAAGTGATGCCAATGCCGCCTTTGCCTATCTTCTCGGTCGCGCAGATATCCGCAAGGATGCGATCGGCTTCATCGGCCATAGCGAGGGTGGGCTGATCGGCCCCATCGCGATGGCGAGCAATGACAAGGTTGCGTTTCTGGTCAGCCTGGCAGGGCCAGCGACCGACATGATGGATCTGGTGCGCTCGCAACGCGAGATCATGTTGGCTGGAGAAGGCGCGAGTCAGGAGCAGTTGCGCCGCTCCGAGTCCTTCAGCACCGCAACGTGGAAGACCTTGGCGGCCGCAGAGACACCCGAAGCGGGCCGCAAGGCGCTGCTGGCCTTACTGACGCCGGAGACCAAGGCCTCGCTCGGCTTGCCGCCCGAAACCGACAGTGCGTTGCTCCTGCGCGATTTGATGAGGGCCCGGGTCTGGTATCTGGCGCATTATGATCCTGTGCCGAACCTTGCGCGCATCAAGGTGCCGGTGCTGGCGCTCAACGGCAGTCTGGACCGCCAGACGGAACCCAGGACCAATCTCGAGGCCTGGCGCAAGCGGCTGACGCGCAGCCGGGACGTGACGATTGTGGAACTGCCGGGTATCAACCATATGTTCCAGCACGCAAAGACTGGCGGGCGCGGCGAATATCGCGATATCGAGGAGACCTTCGACCCCGCGACGCTCACGCTGATCAGCGACTGGATCGGCAAGCGCTTCATCAAGCCTTAGAGAGGAGAGCAAGATGGCACTATGTCCCAAATGCCGCGGTCAGATGACCCAAGGTTTCGCCTATTTGCCGGACATGGGATCGCGGGTGAAATGGATGGATGGCGAGCCGGGTTTCTGGAAGGGCATGCTGGCCGGCTTCCGCATGAAGGCGGCCGAGTTGAGCGCGCGACGGTGCACCGAATGCGGGTTTGTCGAGTTCTTCGCGGACCCTCAGGCGAAACCGGTCAAGACCCTCAAGTCGATCGACGAGGAGAATGATCGCCTGCGCAATCTGGTGACCAGCCTGCAGGATCGTCTTGCGGTGCTGGAAACGATCGCGACCGATCCGGGAGAGCGCACGGCGCGGGAGATTGAGAGTCTGCGGGAGCTGCCGGATAAGTCGGGCGGGGATTAGCTCCCTGCCCTGACCTTCAAAAACTCCGTTCGCCTATTTTAGTAAGAGTGCGCTTCTACCCCAACCGCTCCGCATGCCAGCGCACATGCTCGGCCATGAAGGTCGAGATGAAATAATAGCTGTGGTCATAGCCCGGCTGCAGACGAATGGTCGCCTTCTGGCCCGCTGCGGCGCAGGCCTCCTGCAGCAGATGCGTCTTGAGCTGGCCTTCGAGAAAATTGTCGGCCTCGCCCTGATCGACCAGCAGATCAGCGACGCGGGCGCCATTGGCGATCAGCGCACAGGCATCATACTCAGCCCAGGCATCGCGATCATTGCCGAGATAATTGCCCAGCGCCTTTTCGCCCCATGGCACCTGGCTCGGCGCGACGATGGGCGAGAAGGCCGAAACCGACTTGAAGCGGTCCGCATTGCGCAGGCCGATGGTCAGCGCGCCATGACCGCCCATGCTGTGCCCGGTAATGCCCTGCCGCGCCATGTCGACCGGGAAATTGGCCGCGATGACCTCGGGCAGCTCGGTCTCGATATAGCTGCGCATGCGGTAGTTGGCAGACCAGGGCTCTTGCGTCGCATCGACATAGAAGCCGGCGCCAAGGCCGAAATCATAGGCAGCATCGGCGTCGTCCGGTACGTTCTCGCCGCGCGGGCTGGTGTCCGGTGCCACGAAGATGATCTTCTGCTCGGCACAGGCCCGGCGAAACTCGCCCTTCTCGGTCACATTGGCATGGGTGCAGGTGAGGCCCGACAGATACCAGAGCACCGGCAGCGTCTCACCCTCGGCGTGATCGGGCACGAAGACCGAAAAGGTCATGGTCGTGCCGGTCTCGCTGGACTCATGGCGATAGACGCCCTGGACGCCGCCAAAGGCCTTGTTGGTCGAGACGGTTTCGAGGGTCATGCTGTCATCCATTGGTCAGGGGAAACGATAGAGCGCGCAGAGCTTGTTGCCGTCCGGGTCGCGCAGATAGGCAAGATACATCTGGCCGCCATTGTTGGCGATGCGGATGCCGGGCGGGTCTTCGCAGGTCGTGCCGCCATGGGCGATGCCGGCGGCATGCCAGGCGTCGGCCTGTGCCGGGCTGTCCATGGTCAGACCCAAGGTGCTGCCATTGCCATGGGTCGCGGCGTCGCCGTTCACCGGACGGGTGATCAGCAGACGGCCACCATTGTGGCTGTAGATGAGGCGGCCCTTAGGGTCGATCTGACCCTCCGAGCCGCCCATCGCCGCAAAGAGCGCGTCGTAGAAGAGCTTCGAACGCGCAATGTCGTTCGATCCCAGCGTCTGGTGGCTGAACATGGCTCTTCTCCTTACGCGCCCTGAGCTGGATTATTCGCCCTCGGGCAGCTGGCAGAAGGCGCAGATCTTGTTGCCGGTCGGGTCGCGCAGATAGGCGCCATAGGCATTGCCCGGAGCGCCTGGACGCTTGCCCGGCTCACCCGCGCAGCTGCCGCCATTGGCAAGACCGGCAGCGTGCCATGCATCGACCTGATCCTTGTTCTGCGCAGCGAAACCGATGGTGCCGCCATTGGCATGGGTCGCTTCGCCCTCGAGCGGGGTGCCGACGCCGAACTGGCCGCCATTGTGCGAATAGAAGATCGTGCCGGGACGGAATTCCATGCCGGGATTGGCGCCGAGCGCGCCGAGCGTGGCGTCGTAGAAAGCCTTGCCCTGTGCGGGGTCCTTGGCGCCGATCATGATGTGGGTGAACATAGTCTCTCTCCTTCTTGAGATTGGGTCGAGTTTGAAGTTTCAAATTGCCGTTCGGTTCGAGCGAAGGGTCGAGCTTGTCGAGACCCGAAGTCGAGAATGCGTTCTCGACAGCCTTCTCGACGATGCTCGAAGGCCGCTCGAACCGAACGGAAGTGCTCTTAGTACACCACCACCGAGCGGATGCTCTTGCCGGCATGCATGAGATCGAAGGCCGTGTTGATCTCCTCCAGGCCCATGACATGGGTGATCATCGGATCGATCTCGATCTTGCCGGTCATGTACATGTCGACGATCTTGGGCACGTCGGTGCGGCCTTTGGCGCCGCCGAACGCCGTGCCGCGCCAGTTGCGGCCGGTCACGAGCTGGAAGGGACGCGTCGCGATCTCCTTGCCGGCTTCGGCCACGCCGATGATGATCGAGGTGCCCCAGCCGCGATGGCAGGCTTCGAGGGCCACGCGCATCACATCGGTGTTGCCGGTTGCGTCGAACGTATAGTCGGCGCCGCCGTCGGTCATTGCGACGATTGCGGCAACGACCTCCTCGCGGCTCATGCCCTTGCTGTTGAGGAATTCGGTCATGCCGAACTTGCGGCCCCATTCCTCACGGTCGGGATTGATGTCGACGCCGATGATCTTGCCGGCGCCGGCAAGGCGCGCGCCCTGGATTACGTTGAGGCCGATGCCGCCGAGGCCGAAGACGACGACATTGTCGCCGACCTGCACCTTGGCGGTGTTGATCACGGCACCGACGCCCGTGGTGACGCCGCAGCCAATATAGCAGCTGGTCTTGAACGGCGCGTCCTGGCGAATCTTGGCGAGCGCGATTTCCGGCAGGACCGTGAAGTTGGAGAAGGTCGAGCAGCCCATATAGTGGAAGACCGGCTGGCCCTTGTAGCTGAAGCGGGTCGTGCCGTCCGGCATCAGGCCCTTGCCCTGCGTGGCGCGGATGGCGGTGCAGAGGTTGGTCTTGCCCGAGAGGCAGCTTTTGCACTGGCGGCATTCCGGCGTGTAGAGCGGAATGACATGGTCGCCCGGGACCACGCTGGTGACGCCCGCGCCCACTTCGCGCACGATGCCCGCGCCTTCATGGCCGAGCACGGAAGGGAAGATGCCCTCGCTGTCGAAACCGTCGAGCGTATATGCGTCGGTGTGGCAGATGCCGGTGGCCATGATCTCGACCAGGACTTCGCCCGCCTTGGGCCCTTCCAGATCGAGTTCGACGATTTCCAGCGGCTTTTTCGCCTCGAATGCGACAGCTGCACGTGTCTTCATCTTTGGTTCTTTCCCCCAAGACAGGGCCGGCGCGATACCGACCGGTCATGATCCCGCAAGCCCCGAAACGGGCTCGCTTACGCGGACGCTTGTTGGTGTGTGCGGGCGATTTTGGCAAGCGCGCGACTCGGCCTTTTCATTCCGGTGGCGCGGGATCACCCGATCGGGTCCGCCTGGCGCGCGCCGGAAATGTAAGGACCCGCCCCGGAGGCGAATCTGGGGCGGGTCCTATCAGGCTTCCGTTGCTCGGGTCGGTCGCCTGATCTCGTGATGATGGGTCTCCGGGCACCGGAGCGAGGCAGGCGCGGAACATGACGTCCCGCGCCCGATTGATCTGATTAGAGCTTGACCTTGGCGCCGATCACGAAGCGGCGGCCAAGCGTGTCGAACAGACCGCCATTGGTCTGCACCGTGTTGTTGCCGAAAGCGGCATAATAGGGTGCGATCGGCGGGGCCTTGTCGAGCAGGTTGGTGATGTTCGCGAACACCTCCAGCTCCTTGTCGCTCAGGTCGAACGTGTAACCGACGCGCAGGTCGACATAATAGACGGCGGTCACGGTGTTGTGCGAAATGATGCTCACACCCGGGGTCGGCGCGGTCGACGCCGTCATTGTCGGGTTGTTCTCATTCTTGCCGGGCGAGATGTAGCGGCCCTGCACGAACAGATTGAACGGCCCATTCCTGTAGGTCAGGTTGCTGGTGAGCTTGAACCGCGGATAGCTGTAGCCCACGCCGTCCGACTGCTGGATACCGGTCTGGCCGGCACGGTCGGTCTTAACGCCTGCGGCATTGATCTCCGAACGCTCGGTCAGCCAGCTGCCGAAGGCACGGCCCGAAATCGACTCTTCACCGCCGAGCAGCTTGATGTTGCGGCGATAGGCGACTTCGAGATCGACGCCCGACACCTTCGACTGCGCGATGTTGACGAACACGTCACCCACCAGAAGCAGGGCCTGGGTTGTCGGATCGCGGGTGACGAGGCTGCAATAGCTGGTGTCGCCATTGAAGCAGTTGTTCACCACGGCCTGCGTACCGACCTGGGCGATCGCGTCCTTCAGCTTGATCGAGTACCAGTCGAGCGACACGGAGAAGCCCGGAATGAAGGTCGGCTGGAAGACGGCACCGGCCGTGATGGTGTCGGCCAGTTCCGGACGCACATTCGGGTTGCCGCCCGAGAAGCGCGTGATGGACACGGACGGACCATTGGGCAGCGACGAGGTCTTGAACATCGGGTCGTTGACGGTGGCGGCACCGCCGGTGATGTCGAAGCGCTCGGACAGGTTGGCAGCGCGGACGTCGCGGGAATAGGTGCCGCGCAGACGTACGCCTTCGCCGACGGTCCAGTTCAGGCCGCCCTTATAGGCCCACACGTCGCCCGAACCGGTGTAGCGCGCCCAACGGGCCGCGCCTTCGACCGAAAGCTCTTCGAAGAAGGGCGTGTCCTTGAGGAGCGGCACGCGTATTTCGGCAAAGGCTTCCTTGACGCTGATGCTGGCGGCGATGTTCGACACCTTCGAGAACTGGATGAACACCGTGTTGGCGCAGTCGCCCGCCGTCTGGGCCGGTTGGCCGCGCAGACCCGCTGCCGTCGCCGCCGTGGTCGACAGGCAGGGAAATGCGGTGCGGCCTGTGCCCAGCGTGTGATCGCTCGGCTTGTTGCCCGGATCGCGGACCACCTGATGGATCGTCTCTTTGCGGTAGCCGGCGCCTGCGGCGAAGATGATCGGACCGGCGCCCCAGCCCTCCCAAATCTCGCCGTTGACCGAACCTTCGATCACATGCTGCTTGATGCGCATGATGTTCACCTTCGCCTCTTGCGAGGTGTAGCTGTCGGTCTCACCGGTATAGCCGCCATTGGCGAAGAAGAGCGGGGTGGTGATGCTCTGTCCCGGATCGTAGCCGATCACATAGTCCACAGCACCAGCCGAGGCGCGGCCACGACCGAACAGGTTGAGCGGCTGACAGCCCGGGAAAGCGGCCTGGCCGGCGGCGCTCAGCGAGACACGGCAAACGATGTTGCCATTGCTGTCCTTGACCGCGTCCATCGCCGCATAGATGCGGTCCACGCGCAGGCCGACCTGATAGGCGGTGCGCTTGCTGCTGCCATATTGATAGTAGCCGCTGACCTTCCAGCCGTCGAACCAGCCGCCATCATTGTTGATGTCCCAGTCATAGCCGGCCGTCGCCGAATTCAGGATCGTCTCGTCCGAGATGCGATAGTTGGCGCCCAGATCCTGGATGCTGCCCATGCGGCGAAGGTTGAAGGACGCAATATTGTTCGTCGTCATGATCTGGCGGATATTGTCCGGCAGATAGGCATTGTCCGCGAAGATGGTAAGGTTCGTCGGCTGACCAGTGAAGGAGCCGCGCGGCGTGTTAAAGCTGCTCGTGGTCTTCCGACCGCGGATATATTGCGCGTAGACCTTGAGATTGTCGGTCAGCTCATAGTCGGCATAGGCGAATATGTTGCTTCGTTCGAAATCGGCCTGCAGCGTGTTAACCTCGCCGGCGTTGAGGTCGTCGCCGCTGCCGCCGCTGGCGATTGACTGACGCGCGCCTGCGCCGCCGCCCACCTTGTTGGCCACGCCTGCAAGATTCTGGGTGCCGGTGGCGCTCAGGACGAACTTGGACGCAGTGCCGTCCCGGTTGAAGGCATAGCCATCGAGCGGCGAAGACCCCGTTTGCAAGGCGGCAATGATGCCGTCATAGGACGAGTTGATCGAGACGACATTGGGCTGGATGTACAGGATGCCGCTGGCATCGGGGATCGTGCCCCAGGCCTGATACCATTTGCGGTTCTTATAGTCGTGAATGCCCTGCTGCTCGAAACGCTCGGCCGACAGGAGCAGATGGCCGCGATCGCCGATCTTGAAGCCGGCCGTGATGGTGCCGGTGAAGTTGGTGCCGTCATTGCGGGTCGTCTGGCCATATTGGACGGCCGCCTTGATGCCCGTATATTTGGTGTTGAGAATGAAGTTGGTGACACCCGCGACGGCGTCCGTACCATAGGCTGCCGAAGCGCCGCCGGTCGTGGTCGCGATGTTCTGGATCAGCGCTTCCGGAAAGTTGGTGATGTCGACGCCGCCAAAGGCAGTGGAGGACGCCACGCGGCGGCCGTTCAGCAGCACCAGCGTACGGTTGCCGCCCAGGCCACGCAGGTTGAGGCTGCCGGTGCTGCCCGAACCGAAGAAGTTGTTCCCCTGCGAGGTACCGTTGCCGTAGAATTGCGGCAGCTGGCTGAGACCTTCGACCAGCGTGTTCGGCGCCATCGACTTGATTTCCTCGGCCTGGACCGAGGTCACCGGGATCGGCGTGCTCATGCCGGGCGCGAGTTGCAGGCGCGAACCGGTGACGACGATGGTCTCCGTCGCCTCCTCTTCCGCCGGCGCACCTTGCGCCATGACCGGGACCGTCGCCATCAGGCCGATCAGGCTGGCCGAGGCGAGAATGGAGCGACGAAGCGCACGCGCTTCAGCGAAATTGGACATAGGAACCTCCCCCTTTTGTGACTCGGAGTTCACATTTCTGATCCGCAGCTAACAGGGGGTCTTGCGGGTCAGTAGGGCCGGTTTTGCAAAACTGGATAAGACCAGTGTCCCAAATGGGCTGTTCAGCATGGAAGGATCATATAGGACCGGATGAAATCCTGACCTTTCCTTTTATTTTCCGTATTTTATAAGATTTCCGATAGGATCGGCCGGCGAGAAAATGCGCTAGGCTGTTGCGCCGCCGGCACAGTCGGCCAGATGGGACCGGATCAGGCCGGCCAGCCGCTCGACAGCGGGCGCGATCTGGTCCTCGGGAGTGGACCCGAAGCCGAGCATAAGGCCGGACTGGCGGGGGCGGTCCACATAACAGCCGGAAAGCGCCTCGAGCTTCACGTCGATCTGATGCGCCGCCATGACCATGCCGAGGTCATTGGCGCCATCCGGCAGGGACACGACCACGCGCAATCCCGCCTCCGGTGCGTAGACCAGTTTGACGAGGCCAGCGAGATGCTCGTCGATGGCCGCCAGCAACAGCGCGCGGCGATGCTCATGGACGGTCCGCAAATGGCGCAGATGCGTGGCGAACGTGCCCGAAGCGCTGAGACGCGCCATGGCAAGTTGGGTCGACACCGTCGCCTGCGGCACGCTGAGCATATGGGCGCGATCGATAAGCTCGTGCGGCAGCAGCAGATAGCCCACCCGCAGACCCGGAGCGAAAGGCTTGCTCATGCTGCCGATCATGATCACGCGATTGGTACGCGAGAGCGAATAGCAGGTCGGCAGCGGTCGCGAGGTGAAACGGAAATCGCCGTCAAACTCATTCTCGATGATCCAGGCACCGGTGCGATCCGCCCAGTCGACCAGGGCCTGCCGCCTTTCGAGCGAAAGGCAGGCGCCGGATGGAACATTGTGAGACGGCGATACGAAGGCGAACTCGGCATCCGGCGCCAGCCTGAGCGCCTGCTCGACATCCATGCCATGCTCGTCAAGCGGGGCGCCGACCATCTGATAGCCAAGCTGGGGAATGCGGATGCGCACGAACGGATAGACGGGGTCCTCGACGATCGCCTTGCCCTCGCCGCCCCGCATGATCTCCAGCGCCAGATCGAAAATCTGCACCGTGCCGCCCACCACGACAATCTGGTCGGGGTCGCATTTGATGCCTTTCATGGCCGCGAGATAATCGGTGATCGCCTCGCGCAGCGGACGCTCGCCAAAGGGATCGCCATGGGCAATCTCATTATGCGGCCGCTCGCGCAGCACGGCGGCGATGTGCCGGTTCCACTCGGTCCAGGGAAAGAGATCGACCGCCGGCTGCCCCGGCGCCAGCGGCATATGATAGTTGCGCAGATCCATGATCTGGACCCGCTGGGCGCCATGACGCGCACGCACGGCCTTGTTCGGCCGGGCGGCATTTTCCGGCGTGAAGTCCTCGGGAATGCGCTCGGACACGAAAATGCCTGAGCCCGGCCGCGAGACCAGATAGCCCTCGGCCATCAACCGCTCATAGGCCTCGACAGCGGTGGTGCGGCTGATGTCATGATCGCGCGCGAGCTGGCGGGAAGACGGCAAGCGCAGACCCCGACGCAAACGCCCTTCGATGATCGCCGCGCGGAAATAGGCGACGACCTGCGCCTGAAGCGATCCTTCGGCGTCCCTGTCCAGCGACAGGCTGCCCCAGAGCGGATGCACGATCGCTCTTGTCATACCCCTTCCCCACCGCGCTGCCTTGACCCAGATGCGGCGCGCGCTTCTTGTCAGACAGTATAAGTTTTATTGCCGCTTTGTGAATTGAAATTCACATGCGAAGCATTTCACAGGGGGAACGATTCGGGGAAAGACTTCAGCCGTTGCCGGCTTCCGCCTCCATCGCCGCATGATCCAGAATGATCACGCTGCGGCGATCCGGCAGATCGATGATGCCGGCCTGACGCAGGCGGGTGAACTGCCGGCTCACCGTCTCGATGGTGAGGCCGAGCAGATCGGCAATCTGCTGACGGCTGAGCGGCAGGACGAAATGATCATTCCCGCCGGTCTTGCCCGCGCAACTGCTGTCGGCGAGCCGCTGGGACATCTCCAGCAGGAAGGTCGCGACGCGCTCTCCGGCACTTTTGCGCCCGAGCAGCAGCATCCATTGGCGCGCCCGGTCCAGCTCGGACAGGGTACGCTGGAGCAGCTTGTGCTCCAGTTCGGGATGTTCGCGGGCAAAGCCGTCAAAGGCGCCGCGCGTGAACAGACAGACCTTGGCGTCGGAGAGCGCCGTCACGCTATGGTGGGCGGTATTGCCGAACGGGCGGCCCACAAAGTCCGACGGATAGACCACGCCGACAATCTGTTCGCGGCCGTCCGCCGTGGAGGTGGAGAGCTTGAGCACGCCGTCGATTACATTGGCGACGAGCGCGCTTTCATCGCCTTCCCACATGAGGGTCTGGCCACGCTCGATGGTGACGCGGCGGCCGATGCGGTTGAGCGCCTCCAGCTCTTTCTCGTTGAGCGAGGCACAGATCGCGCGGTTGCGGATGACACAGGATTGGCAACTGTCCACGGGTGCAGGGTAGCGCGCGAGGGGTTAAGTTCCAATGCTAATTGCTTGCTGGACAGCCCAAAACCTTCCGTTCATGTCGAGCGCAGTCGAGACACGGCAAGCACAGCGCTTGCACTTCTCGACTTCGCTCGAAGCGAACGGAGGTTGAGATTGCCTCCGAAGGCCGATCAATATCCGATCGTAAACCGCGCATTCTTGTGCGCCGGCGTCTCGATCTCGTCGATCAACGCCACTGCGAAATCCTCATAGGAAATCGAGCTCTTGCCATCCTCGGCAGTGAGCAGCGTCTCGTCGCCCAGGCGGAATGTGCCCGTGCGCTCGCCGGGGCCGAAGAACATGGCTGGCGACAGGAACGTCCACTCGAAGTCGACGCCCGCCTTCAGCTTGTTGAGGAACTGGCGGGCGGGCTCGGCCTCGACCTTGATGAAATCGGGGAAGCCGGGTGTGTCGATGAGCACATCGCCCGCCTCGGTCTTGAGGGAAGCGGCGCCGCCCACGATGAGCAGCCACACGCCGGACTTGCGAGCAACCTCGAACACCTTCTCGGCATTGAGGCCGTTGAACGGCATAGAGAGGATCGCCGCGTCATGGCCGGCCACTTTGGCGGCGGTATCGTCGCTGTCATTGATGTCGGCCTTGACCCAGGTCACGCCGTCGCGGGCGGCCTGCGTATCGGCGTTGCGCGAAATGCCGGTAACGCTGTGGCCACGGCTGGTGGCTTCGGTGACGAGGCGCTGGCCGGCATTGCCCGTGGCGCCGATGATCGCGATCTTCATGTGGTCTCTCTCCATCTCTTAGGCTGCGGCTCTGCACGTCGCACGGCTCAAGCTCGCCCAGAGGCATAAGGGGCCAGCGTGTAGCTTTGCAAGCACCTCATGGTCGGATGGCGGCCCAATCGGACGACGACAAAAAAAGCGCCGGTCCGCCCCCGTGCGAAGCGGGCGGACCGGCGCCTCAGGCCCGGGCGCGGATCTCCGGGCTGAGCTCTAAAAACGCATCGTCGCACCCACGCGCACCGACCGGGGCTCGAGCACACGGCTCATGCGGCCTTCCACCGGCGCGCTGTCGAAAGCGGGAATGTAGGATTCGTAGAAATAGGTCATGTCCTTGTCCTTGCTGTTCAGGACATTGATGACCTCGGCATAGACTTCCACCGGGCCGATCTCATAGGCGCCACGGACATTGACGATGTTGCTGCCCTTGTCGCGCTCGCTATTGTCCTCGATCAGCGGATAGGGGCCGAGGTGGCGCAGGCGCGCCGAAAACTTCCACTTGCCCGGCAGCAGCGAGACACCGATCTGGCCGGCATTTTCGAATGCGTTCGGGATGTGGTCGCCATTTTCATAGCGCGAGTGGCTCCACGTATAGTTGCCATCGATGGCGAACCAGCTCACCGGCCGCCAGAAGCCAACCAGCTCATAGCCATGACGCTTGCTCGCACCGGTCGGCTCGACGGCATTGGAGTCACCCACGAACTTGAGCTCGCTGCCCAGGTCCAGCCACCAATAGGTCGCGGTGAGCGTCGCCTTGCCGAGCTGCAGGCGTGCGCCCAGTTCCTTGCCGGTGCCCGACACCAGCACGGGGACCGGCGTGGAGGTCACGGCGCCGCGCACGTCGTTGGAGTGGAAGCCCCGGCCCCAGTTCGCATAGAATTCGAGTATCGGCGTGGGCGACCAGGCGATGGCGACCTTGGGCGAAACCAGCGTGGCCTTGCCCTTGCCTTCGCCAAGCGCTCGGGCTTCGGCATCCTTGCCCTCGACATTGTACCAATAATGGTCGACGCGCGCGCCGCCGATGATGCGCAGGCCCTTCATTGGTTCGACCTGTGCCTCGGCATAGCCGGCAACCGATCCCTCGGTCACACGATAGGCGCCGAAGCTGTCCGAGAAGACACGGTTGATCGTGTGATAGACGCCGACATTGTCGATATCGTCGAGCTGAGCCTGGCTGCCCACGGTGATCTTGACCGCGTCGGAAAGCTGCCAGAACTTCTGGCCATGAGCCTGGAAAATCATCCGCTTGTCGAACTGGCGGATCTGCGCGCTCGTGCCGTCAGGATTGGCATAGGTGGGGTTCGAATACATCCACCAGTTATAATATTGGGCCGAGACGTCGATCTTGTAGCTGTCGCCCTTGAGACCGATGTCGCCGATATAGCGCGTGGTCTTGCCCTTGGCCGTGGCATCGGGCGCGCAATAGACGTCGGCGCAGATCGCCGAACCGACGATCCGCTCGGGAATCTGCTCGGTCGGGTTCCAGGTGGCATGATAGCCGTGGAGCGAGAGGGACAGCTGCGATGAACCGACAGGCTGCGAATATTTCGCAAAGCCGGAAACGTGGCGCAGCTTTTCGGACTCCTGCCAGGGACCGTCAAACACCTTGCCCTGCAGAGCGAAGGTGAAGTTCTTGTCTTCGCCGACCGGAAGAGTTGCGCCCGCCGCCGCACGGCGCCAGCCGAAGGAACCGACCTCGGCCGAAACCCAGGGCTGGTCGAACTTGTCGACCGTGGTGATATAGGCGGCACCAGCCATGGCGAAATCGCCGCCGTCGGCGCGATAGGGGCCTTTGCGAAAGTCCTCGCGCGCCACGATCTCCGGAATGAAGCCGTTGAGATCGAGATAGCCCTGACCATGGCCGTGGCTGCGGAAGTTCATCTGGACGCCATCGATATAGGTGGTGAAGTCCGACCCGTGATCGAGGTTGAAGCCGCGCAGGAAGTACTGGTTCGCCTTGCCCGAGCCCGAATGCTGGGCGGCGATCATGCCGGGTACCGCTTCGAGCAGCTCGGCTACCTTCACCAGCGGACGCACGAGCAGGTCCGATCCGCTGATGCCGCCTTCGCTGGCGGCACCGGCGATGCCGATCTTGTTCTCGCCGCGACCGAACACGACGATGTCCTTGCCACCGCCTTCATGCTCCGCTTCGCCGCTTGTCTCTTCCTTCTGATCGACCGGCTTCTGATCGGCCTGTTGCGCCTGCACTGCTGCCGGCCACGCACAAGCCAGCATGAGCAGAGCGCTCAATTGACGTCGCATTCCCAAATTCCCTTTTATATTTATGATCCTGATGTCGGATCGTCCGCGCTGGTTGATGGATAGCGGGCTAGCGAGGGCTGGGAGCGCAACAAGTAACGTACGGTTGCGGCTATCGGTTGTAACGTTACGGAAATGACGTTGAAAGCGGCGGGAAGGCGCTGTTCAGGGGATGCCTACATTGGGTGCGGCGGTGAGATCGTTCCACAGGCCCTCGAGCGTGCGGGGACCGGCCGCGAGCAATGTGCCCTTGAGATTCTCGTCACCCACACCGTCGACGGCGAACAGCGCTTCGAAATAGCCGTCCTTGCCGGCATCCTGCAGCTTCTTGAGCATCTCCGGCGAACTGACGATGTCGGCCGCCTGGAGCAAGGCCGGGTCGCGCGTGCCGGCGATGATCATGATGCGGTTGCCATTGGGGCCCGGCAGCATCGCGATATAGGCATAGTTGCGGCGGGCGGTCTGGCCGTCCTCGGGCGGATCGGCAACATAGATCTGCCCGGTCTTGCTGTCGATCAGCTCATCGAAACTGCCCGCGACCGCAAAGCGGCTGTTGGCGAAGACCGGCTGCTGCAGCAGGCCAAGGCCGCTCATCAGCCCGACATAGATGATATCGCCATCCTTGAAGCTGGCGGGCGTGAGCTTGGACGAGGGCAGCACCGGCACGCTCTGTCGCGCGCCAAGGCCCGGCGTCACGATCGGCATGACGGTGCGCAGCGCATAGGCGGTGCTCACCGGCAGATAGTAGAGATTGAGATCGACCAGCTTGTCGCGCAGCTCGGGGTGATCCATCAGCAGCCCATCGAGCTGCTCGCGCGAGTTGACTGCATAGTCGCGGACCAGGCGCGACGGCTCGGCGCCCGCCTTCTCACGCTCGCCCATGATATAATAGTCGCCCGGCACGATGGTGAGCGGCCGCTTGCTCTCGACCAGCGGTGCCCAGACGGCGGACGCGCGCAGCTCGGCCAGGCCGTCGCCCGATGGCAGGAGGCGCAGCGCCGCGAACATGACCAGTGCGCCCAGGATCAGCCCGGCCAGCGCGAAGAGCAGCACCGGCTGCTTGCGCGCCGGCACCAGCGCCGCCAGATCGACAAGCGGTTCTTCCTCGACCTCGATCGGCTCGTCCGCAGCGGCCAGACGGAAACGATAATCGCCCTTGGGCAGGCTTAGCCGCTCGGGATCGCTCTGACCGGGTCCCGTATAATATTCCTCGAGCTTCTTGCGCAGGCGGTGGACGTAGACGCGCACCGAGGCATCGACGAGCAGGTCGGCCTCAGCCTTGCCGAACACATCGGCCGCGACTTCCACTTCCTTGGGGGTTTCGCCGAGCAGGGTGCGCTCGAGCAGATAGTCGAACAGCCGATGGAGCATGCGCGAGCGCCCAAGGCCTGCCGAGCCCTTGATCCGCTCGGCGGCTGCGGACAGCCTCTCCAACTCGGTTATTTCGGTCACCCGTCCCCGTCCCAATAGTCTCTGTCCGGGCACAACCCGGCAACACTCGAACGGCCTCTAGCAACATGACTGTCACAGGGCGAATGGTTTCGCCGCCCAGGGTCCGTACGCCCTTCCGGTGCGCCACGTGAACTATGGTTTCGCAAGTCAACAATTGCAGCCGCACTCAAATTGCATTGGCGGTGCCGACGCGCTAGCCTCCCCCCAATCGGCCGGTGTCGTGACTCCCGCCGTACATGAAGCTGCCCTTGAAGAGGCGAAAACCGGGAGGATATGAGAGCATGCGCAAGCGGATCGCCTTGAGCTTTGGAACGGCGCTGATCGGGTCGCTCGCCGTGGCGCAGCCGCTGACGGCCCAGTCCGCCCCAGCCCCCGCCGACTGGCCCCGCTATGCACGCGACCAGGGCGGCACGCGCTTCTCCCCGCTCAACCAGATCAATACCGGCAATGTCGCGCAGCTTGCCCAGGCATGGTCGCTGCGCGTCGCCCCGCAGGGCGGCGGCGCCCTCGTCTCGAGCGCCACGCCGATCGTGGTCGGCGGCGTCATGTATTATCCCACCGGCCCCGCCATACTCGCGCTGGAGCCGGAAACCGGCAAGGAAATCTGGCGCCATGAGGTGAAGGGCGGCGCGGCCCGCCGCGCGGTCTCCTACTGGCCGGGCGACAAGGATCATGGGGCCCGCATCTTCTATTCCACCGGCAAGACCATGTGGGCGGTCAATGCCAAGACCGGCGCGGTCGACACCAGCTTCGGCAAGGATGGCAGCATCGAGCTGCCCATCTCCTATGGCTATCCCCCGACCATCTACAAGAATGTGCTGGTGGTCGGCGCACAGGTGCAGGAGATGATCAAGGGCGAAGCGGGCGACACCAATGCGTTCGACGCCGTCACCGGCAAGCATCTCTGGACATTCCACACTGTGCCCCGCCCCGGCGAGGTCGGCCATGAGACCTGGCAGGGCGACAGCTGGAAGGACCGCTCCGGCACCAATGTGTGGATCTGGTACATGACCGTCGATGAGGAGACGGACACGCTCTACATGCCGGTCGGCGGCCCCTCACCCAATTATGACGGCTCCTCGCGACCCGGCAACAATCTGTTCGGCAATTCGGTGGTTGCGGTGGACATCAACACCGGCAAGCACAAATGGCACTTCCAGACGATCCATCATGATCTGTGGGACAGCGACCTGCCCGCCCCGCCGGTGCTGGTCGATGTGACCGTCGGCGGCAAGAAAGTGAAGGCGCTCGCCGAGACCGGCAAGACGGCTTATATGTACATTCTCGACCGCACCACGGGTAAGCCCGTCTTCGGCGTGGACGAAAAGCCCGTCGCAAAGGCCGATGTGCCGGGCGAATGGTACTCCCCCACCCAGCCCGTCCCCCGCAAGCCCGCCGCGCTCACCCGCAAGAGCTGGAACGACAAGGACATCGTCACCGCCGAGGACACGACGTCCGAGCATGTCGCGGCGTGCAAGGCGCTGCTGCAAAGCTATGGCGGCACCTTCTTCAATGCCGGGCCCTTCACCCCCTTCTTCCTCAAGGAGGACGGCAAGCCGGTGAAGGCCTCGATCAACCTGCCAATGAATGGCGGCTCGGTCTGGGGCGGCAGCGCGGCGGACCCGAATACCGGCATGGTCTATGTCAATGTCAGCGAAGGCGGCAGCATCGGCTGGATGGAGAAGCGCAAGGAAGGCCAGGATTATGGCCGCGGCACTGCCGGCTCCAACCAGACCTATGACCGCGCCAATATGACCGGCCCCGGCGCCTATGCCTCGTTCATGGCGAGCTACAAGGACGCCAATGGCAAGACCGTCAGCCTGCCCTGCATCCGCCCGCCCTGGGGCCAGCTCGTCGCGGTCAACGCCAATACCGGCGACATCGCCTGGTCGACGCCGCTCGGCGTCAGCGACGACCTGCCCGAGGGCAAGAAGAAGACCGGCCGCAACAATGGCTCGGGCGGCCCCATCGTGACGGCAGGCGGCCTCGTCTTCGTCGGCGCGACGGACGACCGCCGTTTCCGCGCTTTCGATGCCAAGACCGGCAAGGAATTATGGGCCGCCATGCTCGATCAGAGCGCACAGGCCGTGCCGATCACCTATCAGGGCAAGGACGGGCGCCAATATGTGGCGGTGACAGCGGCAGCCTTTGGCGGCAGCGGCCGCGGACCGGACGGCAAGCCCTTGAATAATGAAGCGCTGGTGGTCTTCGCCCTTCCCAAATGAGATAGTGGCGAAACACGCTGAGCCGAAATGAGAATTGGAGAGATTGCGATGAAGACCCTCATGATCGCCGCAACGGCCGCGCTGCTTGCCACGAGCGCCCACGCCCAGGCGCCGACCGCGAACCGCACCATCACCACGCCCGAGGGCGCGCAGATGGATTCGGCGGACGACATTGCCTACAAACCGGGCCAGCTGACCCAGGAACAGCTGATGAGCCCGACGCGGCCCCTCTTCCGCCAGAACAGCATGAACGTCTTCCGCCGCTTCCCGGGCGACAAGACGCCCCAGATGGTCAAATTCTACACCGAGGCGCTGGCACTACGGTCGTTGAATCCCATCCAGCTCACCTCCACCCAGCAGATGCTGCTGACAGGTGTCGGCAGCGGCCAGATCAAGCTTTCCGCCGGAACGCAAGGCAACCGCAAATATCATCTCGATGGCGGCTACAAGGCCGGCACCGGCATCCGCTATTTCCGTCTGACCTATCCCGATGCGGCGGCTGCCGCCAAGCGCTTCACCGATGCCGGTTTCGCGGCGCCAACCTTTATGGACCAGGGCGACGGCACCAAAGCCGCACTCGTCTCCGATCCCGGCGGCTTCCAGATCGAAGTGGTGATCAAGCCGGGCGCCAAGGATGGCAGCAATGACGGGGTGGGCGTCGGCATCCATGTCTCCGACCTGGCCAAGAGCCGCGCCTTCTACCGCGAGTTTGTCGGGCTGGACGAGCTGCCTCCGGTGCAGGACAAACTGCTCGGCGTCACCCTCTACCCCTATCGCCACAAGGAAACGACGCTGTATCTCTACAAGGCAGGCGACAATCTCCCGCAGGACAATGGCAGCGCCGGCATCCAATATGTGATCAGCGACGCCGCCATGGCCGACGCCAAGGGCAAGGCCCGCAAGGTTGCGGTCGAGACGCCGCTCAACAAGCTGCGCGGCTTCAACCTGACCACGGTGTGGCTCAACGATCCCGATGGCGTGACCAACTATTTCGCGCAGGTAGCCCCGCGTCCGGCGGCGGCGGCCACGAACACGACGACGGCGGCGAACTGACAGACGTCAAAACATGAACCGAATCTTCTCGCCCGGCGCAGCGCCGGGCGGGCTGGCGCCTCACTCCGCTAGCTTCCTGCCTCGCAGAAATCGGGTAAGGAGCGACAGCATGATGCCCACCATGATGCAGGCCATCGGCAGCAGCACCAGTGGCACGATCAGCATCAGTGGGCTGTGCGGACCGTCGCCATAATCCTTGGTCACGAACCAGACGAAAAATGACGCGATGAGCATGACGACCAGCGCCAACACACCAATTTCGACCGGGCGCTTGCACAACGCAAGATAGACGCCGCCTATGAGCCCGCCGATAAGCGTAACGATCAGGCAAATAATGCCGAGAAGCTGCACATATTCGACGAGATGCATGGCCCAGTGTAACCTGGCGCGCTTGCGCGCGGCAAGCCCGGCATAGCAGGCCCCCTATTTCGCGATCTTCGCGACCTTCACGATATAATAGGCCACATCCGCAATCTCTTCATCGGTCAGCTGGCCACCAAAGGCCGGCATGGCGCCCTGCCCGTTCTTGACGCGGTTGACGATGAAATCCTCGGTCAGATGGCCACCGTCGAGATGCGGGCCGACATCGCCGCGCGATCCGGCGTCGACGAGGGCATGGCAGCTCGTGCAGCTCCAGCTTGTAAAGAGATCGCGGCCCTTGGCGATGCGCGCCTCACTGGCGGGCGCTGTGGTGGTGGGTGCCGCCGGGGCTGCCGGTGCCGCTGGAACCGCCGGCTGCTGCGCGAGCAACTGGCCGACCGGCGCGCCGACCATGATCATCGTCACTGCCGCAAGCCCGGCCTTCGCCGCTCCGTTCCACGCCTTGACCTTCACGCATCATCTCCTTGACCGCTGCCGATCTCCGGCAGCCATGAAAACCTCATGCAAGACGCCGGACTAACCGGCGATGAACCGTTTTTCGAGCGAAAAAGCCGCTCCGCGCCGAACCACTTTTCCCAAAGACGACAAGCCGCAACCGCTTTTGCGGTCACGGCTTGCGTCACATCTCTCATCCCGGCCCGATGCCGGAACGGAAAGATCTTAGTTGGCGCGCTTCTGCGCGGCGATCACGGCTTCCGTGGTCGGGTTGCCCAGCGAGAGCTGCTGACCGTTCGGGAAGCTGATTTCGGCGGCCGAGGCACGGGTGTCTCCGTCACGGGCGCGGAACGCCTGGACGATGATCTGCGTGCCCGCGGGCAGCGAGTTTCTGTTCCAGCCACGACGCAGCAGAGCGCTCGGCGCACCGCCTTCGACGCGCCACACCTGCTTCTTGCCGGCGATGGTCGTGTCGATATGGATCCAGCTGTGCGGGTTCACCCACTCGAACTTGATCACCTTGCCTTCAAGCTTGATCGGCTTCGACGAGTCGAACTCGGCACCGAACGAGTGGTGAGCGTCCGCAACGCTGGTGCCACCCGCGATGAGAGCGGCGGCAATGATGCCTGCACGCAGATTTTTCATTCGCACGGTAGAATTACTCCTTTGTTTCTTCTGGTGCTTTGTACTTGGCAGCTTCTTCCTTGGCCCACTCCGCATTGTGAAGATCGCCATAGAGGAACTCCTCTGCGTAAGGAACGCAGCGGAAATCCATAAGCTCCGCATTGGCTTCCAGACGCCGGTAAAGCGTCATCGTGATCTTCCAGGGCTTGGTGTAAAGATCCGGATCGTCGATCGTCGCTTCATAGGCAATGTGATCCTTGCCCTTGGGGGTGAAGCGCTCGGTCACCGTGGTGTGCGGGCCAACAAAGTTGCCCGACCGGTCGAGCCAGGTCTTGTTCTGCATCATCTCGCCGCCCGGTGCCTTATATTCACCCGGGCTTTGCGAAAGCGTCACGACCTTGAGCGTGTCGCCTTCCCACGAGCCGTAAGAGGTGCCCATCCAGGTATCGATGGACGGCACGCCGATCGGACCCATTTTGATCAGGCGATTGGCGTTGGCATACTCATACACCATGAGAAAGTCGCCCTTCTCGCCCTGAACGATCTGGAACGGGTGATCCATATAGGTCGCACGCGGAATGCCCGGCAGATAGCAGGCGGCCTCCGGATCGTAGCGCGGGCCGGCGGCGCGGTATTTGTTGCGCTCGGCCAGAGCTTCCGCCTTGTAGGGGATCACGCCGCCAACGACGTTGCCGAGGCCGCCATGGATGGCAGCGATGGCACCCAGGCCACGCTCGCCATGCAAGGACGGCGAAGTCGCCGAGTCATGCGGCTCGAGGTCGTAATTGGCCTCGTTGATCACCTGCCAGATGCCGTTGAGGTTGGGCTTGCCGCCGAGGCGGGCAAGCGCCGCACCGGCAGCCGGGCGGGCAGCAGGCTTCGCGGCCGGCTTGGCAGCGGGCTTCGCGGCCGCCGCCGGAGCAGGCTTCTTGGCAGCCTGGGCATAAACCTGGGTTGCGGCCGTACCGGCAACCAGCAATGCCGCAGCCGCGGCCAGCTTAAGATACTGTTTCATCCGCGCAAAATCCTCCCGTTATACTCTGATCATGGCAGCGCATAGGAGACAATCACGCCTCCCGCGTTGATGGCGACATATTGCTTACCACTGCGCCCCCGATAGCTCATCGGATTGGCATTGGCATTATTGCTAAGCGAAGCTTCCCACAACTGTTTTCCAGTCGTTGCATCGAAGGCACGGAAGCGCTTGTCATTGGTTGCGCCAATGAAAACAAGGCCGCCGGCAGTCACCGTCGGGCCGGCGCTGCCGACATTGCCCTGCAGCTGCTTGCCCTGGGGCAGCGCTTCCTGCAGGCCGAGCGGCACGGCCCATTTGATGGCGCCGGTATTGGCGTCGATGGCGACGAGACGGCCCCATGGCCCCTTATAACAGGCCAGACCCGGGCCAACACCGCGGCCTTTGTCGTCATATTTGCCGCTGATCGGCGCCGAGAAGCTGAAGAAGGGGCCCTTGCCGTCGACACTGGCGCGGTCATATTCGCCCGGAATGGTCGCGTCGAAGCTGTAGGACTTGTCGCCCTGCACCTTCTCCACCCAGCCGACGAGCGAGCCGTCCTGCGTCGAGACATAGACCATGCCATTGGTCGGGTTGGCCGCCGGACCGCCCCAGTTCACACCACCGGTACCGCCGGGGAACTGGATGGTCGACTTCGGCGGATCGCCTTCCTTGTGGAACATGAAGGGCGTGTAGGGGCCGAGATTGATATAACCGCCGGCCTTGTCCCACATCGCCTGACAGGCGGCGGCATGCTCGGGCGTCGTGTCTTCGGCGGTGACAATGTCCGCCTTGGTCATCGTCATGCGGCTGAGCGGCGGCGTCTGCGTCGGGAACGGCTGGGTCGGGTGATAATATTCGCCCGGCACGTCGCCCTTGGGCACGGGGCGTTCCTCGATCGGGAACAGGCCCTTGCCGGTGGTGCGGTCCAGCTCGAACACCAGGCTCGACTTGTTGACCGAAATGAGGCCCGGCTGCTTCTTGCCCTTGATGGTGAGATCGATCAGCGGACCGGTCTGCGGCATGTCGATGTCCCAGAGGTCGTGATGGACCGTCTGGAAATGCCACTTATACTTGCCCGTCTTCATGTCGAGCGCGACGACGCTGTTGCCGAACAGGTTGCTGCCGGGGCGGCTGCCGCCCCAATAATTGGGCGAAGGCGAACCGACCGGAATATAGACGGTGTTGGTCGTTTCATCGACGGGTGCCGTGAAGGCCCACATGTTGGTGCCGGACCGGCCCCACCAGCCGCCATTGTCGTCCCAAGTCTCATGACCCACCTGGCCAGGCACAGGCACGGTCTGGAATTCCCAGAGCTTCTTGCCAGTGCGCACGTCGAAGGCGCGCGGGTTGCCGGGTACGCCGAGGGGATTCTCAAGTGTTGCCGCGCCGATCACGGCGACATCGCCATGGATGGTGGGCGTGCCGCCATAGCCGACGCCGAAATTGATCGAGCCCTTGGTGCCGAAGCTCTCGACCGGCTGGCCGGTCTTGGCGTCGAAGGCCATCAGGTTGGAGCCCTGCACGACGAGCAGGCGGGCGGGCGTCTTCGCGTCACCCGGCCAGTAGCCGAGGCCCCGCGTCGAGAAGCTGGCCGGACCGCGTGCGCCGGGCGCCGTGTCGCGCGGCAGCGAATAGGTCCACAGTTCCTTGCCGCTGTCGGCGTCGAGCGCGACGAGGCGCTGGCCGGCGGGGAAATACATGGTGCCGTCGATCACCAGCGGCACCATCGAGCCGAAGCTGCGCAGCTGGTAGTTCCAGGCCGGCTTCAGGTTCGAGACATTGTCGCGGTTGATTTGATCCAGCGGCGAATAGCGCGTGGAGGCGAGGTCACGATTGATCGTGCGCCAGTCGCCGTCCGGGATGCTGGTCTTGGCCTGGAGCGCACCCGTGGCGATGCACAGGGCCATAGCGGTCATACAAATGCTACTGGCGACACGCACGAATCAGGTCTCCTGTCCCAAGACTTCCCGGCACGGGTTGGGCGATGCACAGCATTGCGTTCCCGTTGCTGAACTCCGGCCTAATGGGGCTTGTTGATTTTGACAATGTCCGGAATCGGGATGTTAGTTGTTTTTGACAACATTGTGTCGCTTCGGCTACGTCGCGGGCCTTGTGAACGCCCCCACCGGCTGCCTCCGTTCCGGAAACGTTATCGTTGAGTCCGGAAACGTTAATGCTGCTTCCAGCAACGTTAATCTGCTTGGCGCCGAGTCGTTCGCTTGCTAATGGCTTTATTCGTGGCTTTTTCGCCCAATGAAAAAAGTCGTCAGGGAAGGATAAGGCCGTTCTCGCTGCCCGGCGTCGGCCATAAAGAAGGAAGGCAAGTTTTTAATGGCCTCATTCAGTGATCAACTGTTCGAGATGGCGGAGTGGCTTCGCACCACGCCCGTGCTCGATCTCTCGCTGTGGCTCGACACGACGTCGCTGCGCAATTTCCTGCAGGAATGGTCTTTCTGGATTCCGATTCTGCAGACGATCCACATCATCGCCATCGCCGTGACATTCAGCTCGGCGCTGCTGATGAATTCGCGGATTCTCGGCCTGGTCGGCAAGCACCGGACATTGCCGCAGACCGTCGAGCGCTACTCCAGGACCATCTGGATCGGTCTCGTCATCCTCATCATCAGCGGCGTGCTGCTGGTGATCAGCGAGCCCATTCGTGATCTGGTGAACCCCTTCTTCTGGCTCAAGATGATTCTCGTCGTGGCGGTGATTTTCCTGAACGCGATCTTCAACTTCGCGGTGAAGCGGAAGATGGCTGCCTGGGACGCGCCGGCCACAGGCCGTGCGCTTGTGCGCATCGGCGCAGTCGCGATGATTCTCGTGTGGTGTGCGATCATGGCCGGTGGCCGTCTGATCGCCTACGCGCCGGTTTGAGGAGAGCATAACAATGTCGCCCTATTCAACGTTCTGGCAACAGTTCGAAACCTCCGCCATCGGCGCCTATATCGCCAGCTCGGAATGGAGTTTCCCGCTGATCGAAGTCACCCACGTGATCGCTCTGGTCACGGTGTTCGGCACGATCGCCTTCATGGACCTGCGCATGATCGGCCTGGTGTCGCGTAACAGCGCCATCACCGCCATCTCGCGCGAGACGCTGCCCTTCACCTGGGGTGCATTCGCCATCGCCGCGATCACGGGCCTGCTCATGTTCGTCAGCAAGGCGTCGAGCTACATGGTCAATCCCTGGTTCCTGGCCAAGATGTGCCTGATCGGCGTCGCGGGTCTCAACATGATGCTGTTCCACTTCTTCACCTGGAAGAGCATCAAGGATTGGGACAATGCGGTGGTCATCCCCACAGCTGTGCGGGTCGCCGGCTTCATGTCGATCAGCTTCTGGCTGGTCATTCTGTTCTGCGGCCGCATGATCGGCTTCACGCTCGGCATCTACGTGCCGTCCTGAGCCACCGCGCAGGCAAATATCTCAGAAGGGCTCCCGAGCAATCGGGGGCCCTTTTTTCATGCCCCCCGCCCACACAAACCTTGGCGCAATTTGATCTGGTGCAAAGACGGAGCCTCGCCCGGCTGGTCTGATCGAAAGCAGGCAGACCGGCGAATCACCGGCCCGCCCAACAGGAAACCATCGGGCCGACACGTTCTGCACTGCGCCAGGCCCCTCCATCGGGAGGCTCTCATCATGTCGCTTGGCGATATGCTCTTTCAGATGACCGAGTGGCTACGCACCACCTGGGTCGTCGATTTCTCGCTCTGGGTGTCGGAGACCGAACCCTGTCAGTGGCTGCAACGGCACTTCGTCGCCATTCCCAGCTTCCAGAGCATCCACATCCTCGCCATCGCGGTGCTGTTCGGCTCAGCGCTGATGGTCAACCTGCGCATCATCGGATTCGCCGGTGGCGGCCACAGCGTGGACGCGACATTCCGGCGCTTCTGGCCCTGGATGTGGGGCGGCCTGGCTACGCTCATCGTCACCGGTATCGTGCTGCTGGTCAGCGAGCCGGTGCGCAACATGGTCAACCCCTTCTTCTGGATCAAGATGACCACGCTGCTGGTCACGGTCGCCATCACCCTCTGGTTCCAGTCCGCCGTCCGCGCGCGGCTTGCCCATTGGGACCGTCCGACGACCGGAAAAGGCGCCATCCGCGCCGGCGCTTGGGCGCTGATTGTGTTGTGGTGCCTGGTCATGGCTGGCGGCCGCTGGATCGCCTACGCGCCGGTTTAAGGGAGAGAATAGATGCTGGACTCGCTCTGGAAGGCCCTTGAGGCCTCCTCACTCGCCACCTCGATCGCAAGCGGCGAATATGCCTTCCCGCTCATAGAGACATTCCATGTCTTCGCCGTCGTCACCGTGGTCGGCACAATCGCGATCATGGACCTGCGCCTGCTGGGCGTCACCTCGACTCGTTGGTCGATCACCTCGGTCTCGCGCGACACGCTCAAGCTCACCTGGGGCGCCTTCCTGCTCGCGGTGATCACCGGGCTGCTGATGTTCATCAGCAAGGCCACCACCTATATGATCAATCCCTATTTCCTCTGGAAAATGGTGCTGATCGTGCTCGCCGGCGTCAACATGGCCTATCTGCACCTCAGCAGCTGGAACAGCATCGAGGCATGGGACAATGGCGCTGCCATCCCCCGCGCGGTCAAGGTGTCGGGCGGCCTGTCGCTCGCCTTCTGGATCGTCGTGGTGTTCTGCGGCCGGTTCATCGGCTTCACGCTGGGGGTCTATCAGCCACCGCTGTAAGCTTCCTTAGCCCCTCCCTTGGAAGGGAGGGGCTAAGAACAGAAAAAGGGGAGCGAAACCGCTCCCCCTTCCCCATTCCATCATTTTGCAGCGCTTACTTCAGCTTGGCGATCACATTGCGCTGGAAGAGGCCGTCGTAGAGCTTGGCTGCATCCGGGCTCATGGCCGGACCCGCTGCGGACTTGTCGTCGACCGCAAGGAGCATCGCCTCATTGGGCTTGGTCTCCTTGACGCTGGGCCATTTCGGCAGGCCCGGTCCGTTGGGATTGCCGGTGCGCGCGAAATTCACCCAATAGGACATCATCTGATCGGCCAGCTTGAGGTCCGAGGCGCTCTTGCTGGCGATGGCCGGCGAGCTCACGTCCGGCACTTCGCGCGGCATTTCCAGATTGCCGAACATATAGGCCAGTTCAGAGGCATGGCTGGCGCCGCTGCTCTTCACGCCCTCGGCAACCGGCGGGACATGGACGAACTGGTAGACATAGGCCGCCTGCCCCTGCTTGGCCTGCTCATTGGCGAAATGGTGCATGAACCAGTTCATGCCCTGGGGCCCCGTCTGTCCGTTATGTGCAGCGGCCTCGGCGTCGGTCGTCGCCGGATAAGCCGCGAGACCCAGTTCGGCGAGGTCACCCCAGCGGCGGGCGGCTTCCGCCTTCCAGCGCTCCAGCGTCATTGGCGGACCGAAACCGCCGCCAAAGTCGTCCTTGTTGGAGCCGACGAGCACGGGCACCTTGTTCTGGCGTCCCTCGGCGAAGGTCTTCGACTGGTCCTCAGGGACGATCCAGCCGTCGACAATGAGGCCCTGCGCACGCACCAGCTTGGCAACCTGGTCGGCCGGTGCAGCCTGCAGATCGGCAAAGCTCTTGATCCCGGCCTTTTCCATCGCGGCGACCGTCTGCTTCTCGGCATTCTCGCGCGTTCCCATCAGCGTGGGCTGGAGGCCGGCCCAAGCGCCGCTCTGCGAGATCGCCTTGGCGAAAAGACCCTTGGCCTGCGGCGAACCGGTAAGCGCGGCCGTGATGCACGCACCTGCCGACTGGCCGAAGATGGTGACATTGTTCGGATCGCCGCCGAACGCCGCGATGTTCGCCTTGACCCATTTGAGCGCGGCAATGCCATCCGAGAGCGACTGGTTGCCCGATGCATTATGGCCAGACGCAGCGGTCAGCTCGGGGTGGGAGAGGAAGCCGAACGCCCCGACACGATAATTGACGGCGACGATGATCGCGCCCTTGGAGGCCAGCTTGCTGCCGTCCGCGAAAGGCATGGAGTTGCCGCCTTCCGCATAGGCGCCACCGTAGAACCAGACCATGACCGGGCGTTTCTCGCCCGCGCCCTTGGCGCCGGTCCAGACCGCGAGATTGAGGCAGTCTTCCGAGATTTTGGGCGAATCCGGCATGTCGGTCGCCTGGTTGACGCCCATGGCGCGCGTCGGTGCCGGCGGCTGGATGCAGGTATTGCCCCATTTGCTGCCATCGCGGACGCCCTTCCAGGCCGTCTTGACCGGAACGGCCGGCATGAAGCGCAGCTTGCCGACAGGCGCCTCGGCGAAGGGAATGCCCTTGAAGACGGTCACGCCCTTCTGGAGCGCGGCCGTGCCCGAGACGAGGCCCTGGGCTGTCTTCACCGGCTTGGTGATCTCGGCCTGGGCCATGGAGGCACCGGCCAGCAGGACCGTCGCCAGCGCCAACCGGCGGCTCTTGGCTGCAAAACTCATTGTTTCTTCTCCCTCTCCTGGGCTCTTTTGGCCCGAGATGCCGTTATGAAATTGCGGACCTGCACATTGCCTTCGTGGCAGGCATATTCGAACATCTGATAGCCGTCGTTGCGCCGCCAAGGCAGGCGCGCGGTCCAGGGCTTGCTGAACACGACGGGATCGTTCCAGGTCACCTCATAGGTGATGCTGTCCTTGTCGGTCATCGTCAGGCGCTCGGTCATCACCGCATCGGTGCTGACCGGCGTCACATTGCCCGGAGGCGCGCCATAGGTGCCGTTGTTGAGCGCCGAGGGGCCGGGCTTGAAATTGGTGGTGGTGATGACGAGCGTGTTGCCGCCTTCCCAGCGGCCGCGACTTTCGCCGATCCAGTTGTGGATGTTGCGCGAAATCGCGGGCCGGCCGTCGGTGGGGATGATCCGCGCCTCATGCACCATCTCCAGCTGGATCACGACCAGCCCCGGCGACTGCCACAGACGGATGCCATTATTATAGTTGATGGTGAACATGGAGGCTGGCATGCCGCGCGTGATGCAGCGGTCCCAGCTGTCGAAATCGTCCACCCAATCGAAGGTCTGGCCGGGCAGATCGTCCGATTTCATGAGCTTGGAGAGGCGCTTGCCTTCCTCGGTCAGATCGGGAAGCCGGCCATTGGGCGGATCGATGACCATGGAGGTCAGGCGGTTCGCCTTGCCCGCTTCCATCCACGCGCCCATACCGAGCTTGTTGTTCTGCTGCTCAACGTCGTAGCGACCCGCGGCCGCACCGATCTGCTTCTCGCGCGCTGCGAACTCCTCATCGGTGAGATAATAGCGGTTGCCCTGCGCGACCGTGCGCTGCAGCGGCGTCTGGTTCATGTGATCGACCGGCCAGCCGCCGCGAAAGTCCGGCTCGCCCCAGGGCGTCTTCGCCGGCTTGTAATCCTTCGGCACCGCCGGAACGGTGACGAGGTCCTTCTCCTGTGCCGCGACGGGCAGCGCGCTGAGCAGAGCAAGTGACGCCGACGCAAGAAGCGCCGGCGTCATGATCTTGTTCAGCAGCGGACCGGAAGCGCTCAACGGGCGTATCCTTCTTCCAGCCGTCAGCCCTTATTGGCGGGGAGCGCCCGGGCCCTGGTCAACGACAATGTTCTGCGCGCGCAGCGAGCGCGACGAGCTGATGTAGTTGCGAGCCTGCACATTGCCCTCATGGCATGCATATTCGTAGAACTCGTAGCCGTCGTTCCGCGGAATTTCCATGCGAGTGGTGAAAGGCGCCGTAAACACTTCCGGATCCGAATAGGTCATGTCGTAGACCAGCGTGTCCTTGTTCGCGAGCGTGAAGCGCTCGATCACCTTGGCCTTGTCGCTCAGCACGAGCGTGTTGTTGGCCGGTGCGCCGATGGTCGCCATATTGAGCGGCGAAGTCCCCTTGCGGATGTTCGTCGTCTCGACGACCAGCGTGTTGCCTTCCCAGTGACCACGGCTGTAGCCCATATAGTTGGTCACATCCTTGGGCGGCGGCGCCTTGCCATCCATATGGATGATGCGCGAGTCATGGATCATTTCCAGATCGATGATCACCACGCCCGGGGCCTGGATGATGCGCATGCCATTGTTGTAACGGAAGGGCAGCATCGAGGCCGGGAAACCGCGCGTGATGCAACGGTCCCAATTGTCATAGTCCGTGGTCCAGTCATAGGTCTGGCCATTGACCCAGCTGGAACGGCCGACGCGCTGCATGGCCGAACCATAAGGCGTCAGGGCCGGCAAGCGCCCATCGGCGGGCTCGATCAGCAGCGAGGTGCGACCGCCGACGGCAAAGGACTCGACCCAATTGCCCATGCCGAGCTTGTTCGCCTTGGTCTCGTTAGCCGCGGCGGCCTTCGAGCGTTCGGTCTGCTTGTCGCGCGCTTCCATTTCGGCCGGCGTCAGATAGACACGCTTGCCCTGGGCGGGCGTGCGCTGCAGATTGATGCTGCCCCAGCTGTCCATCGGCCAGCCGCCGCGCAAATCGGGATCGCCCCATGCCGTCTTGGCGGGCGCGTATTTGGGGATCGGCTGAACCTTGTAGAGCTGCGGCGCTTCAGCTTCGGTCGGAACCGGAGCGGCCGGGCCCGGAGGCGGCGGACCGGGCTGCGCGACGGCGAGCGTGGCGCCCAGTGCGGTCGCTGCGAACACAGCCGTCCGCAGGACGGTCTTAAGGGATGGAGCCAGTGGTTTCATTGTGCCTTCTCCTTGGCGGCGCTCTGCGCGCGCGATGATGTTATCTGGTTGCGAATCTTGGGTGTCGCCTGCCCGCTGGCATAACCGAAAATGCTTCGAAGAGCACCGGTTTTCCTTGTCGGACAGGCGCGTAGCGTCATCACTTGGCTCCGGCATCCGGCAGCGCGAAAGCGATATAGCGGCTCGTGGCGGCCTTGGGCATCGGCAGCTTGGGTGCCCACAGGCCGTCGCCACCCACGGGGATGACGATATATTGCTTGCCGCCGGCCTCATAGACCGCGGGCACGCCTTCCGACGCAGCGGGGAGATCGGCTTCCCACAGCGTCTTGCCGGTCGCCGCGTCACGGGCGCGGAACTTGCGGTCCGTCGAGGTGGCGTTGAACACCAGGCCGCCGGCGGTCACGACCAGCTGGCCACGGCCGATATGGCTGCCAGTGTCCTTGATGCCGAGATCTTCCAGAGGCTTCACACCGCCATTGGGCAGCTGCCACAGCATGTTGCCGGTGTTCATGTCATAGGCGGTGATGTTCGACCAGGGCGGGTTGATGGCCGAGAAGCCATTGCTCTGGATCATGAAGTCGACCGGCGACTGATAGGGGCCGACATCGCCGCCACCATTGGGCATGCCCTCGATGGCCTGCGGACGCTTGTCAGCGGTCAGCTTGTCCACCGTCGGCAGTTCGCGCGAGATGACATAGAAGCGGTTGTTGACCGGATCGATGGCCGACATGCCGAAGTTCGCGCCGCCATTATGGCCGGGCAACGAGATCGAACCCTGCAGGCTCGGCGGCGTGAACAGGCCGTCATTGCGCACAGTCTTGAGCAGCTCGCGCAGCTTCTTCTTGTCCGCTTCCGGCAGGAACGGATTGATGTCCGCCTCGGTCAGCTTGCCCTGGCGGGCGAACGGCTTGGGCCAGGTCGGGAAAGGCTGGGTCGGCGAGGTCTTCTCGCCCGACACGTCCGACTGGGGAACCGCCTTCTCCTCGACCGGCCAGATCGGCTCGCCCGTCTTGCGATCGAGCACGAAGATGAAGCCCTGCTTGGTCGCCTGGATGAGGACGGGGATTTCCTTGCCGTCCTTCTTGATCGTCATCAGCTTGGGCGCCAGCGGGATGTCATAGTCCCACAGGTCGTGATGCACCGTCTGATAGTGCCACAGCCGCTTGCCGGTCTTGGCGTCGAGCGCTAGGATCGAGTTGGCGAACAGATTGTTGCCGGGACGGTTGCCGCCGTAGAAATCGTACCGTGCCGTGCCGGTGGGAATGTAGATCACGCCCGCCTGGTCATCCATGGTCGATTCCGACCAGTTGTGGATGCCGCCCATGCGGTCCTGGTCCTTTTCGGGCCAGGTATCGTAGCCGAACTCGCCCTTGATCGGCTTCACATGGAAGACCCAGACCAGCTTGCCCGTCTTGATGTTGAAAGCGTGGATGTCGGCCGGTGTGGACGCATAATCATAAGCGCCGGCAGGCAGCGACATGATGATCAGGTCGCCATAGACGCGGCCGGGATTGTCGGTCTGCAGCGGGCGCATCTTGGTGATGTCGCCGGCGAGGCCCGTGCGGATGTCAATGCCTTCGCCCTCGGCATCGCCCATCTTGGCGATGAAGGCGCCGGTCGTGGCGTCGATCTGGCGCAGGAAGCCGTTGTTGAGGACGATCAGGCGCTTGTCCTTGCCGTCCTTGCTCTCCCAATAGTTCATGCCGCGACCACCCATGCGGCCCTTCATCTCGCGGCGCCACTTTTCCTGGCCGGTCGCGGGATCGAGCGCGATGATCGTGTTGTCCTTGGCCGCAATGTAGAGCAGGCCATTGGCCTGGAGCGGACCGAAGCGCGGCGCGGAGCCGCCCGTCTCGACGGTCCAAGCGACCTTGAGCTGCGTCACGTTCGACGTGTTGATCTGGTTGAGCCCGGAATATTGGGCCGACTCGGCGCCGCCGAGATAGGAGTCCCAGGTCGTGTAGTCGAAGCTCTTCGCTTCAAGCGCGGCCGGTGCGACCAGCGTTGCAGCCAGCAGCGCAGCAGTCAGCCGAACCGCGCGAAACTGCCGCGAACGGCCCTTCTCCACATGCACCCGCATCTTGTCCTGCACTTCCGCTTCCTCTCTTCAACTCGTGCCGGTCGGTCGCTCATATGGCTCCGGTCAGCGGCGCGGAACCTAGACGAGATTTTGTCAACTTGACAATATGTCTGTGCGATACGGGGATGACTTTGTCCGTCTTTGTCGCACTGTGTCATTATGGTCGCAATGCCGTTCAGCCCCCGGCAAGCGCGGTTGACATACACGGCTGGACGAATAGAGCTTGCGCGCCTCAGTTGACTCGTGCAACTTCAGGTGGACTCTGGCAACTTCGAATCGAAGGTTGTCCAAATTGGGAAGGATCAAGCGTGGCGTTTCGGATTGCACAGAAGGTTGCAGGCTTTGGATTTGCAGTGGTAGCGCTGGCCGTGACGGTCTCCGCGACCGGGCTTCTCGCCGGCAAGGCGGTGGCTGCTGACGAACATGCCGGCCCCGCAATCGCCGCTGCCGGAGCGCTCGATACCGGCCGCATCGCCAAGGGCCGCGATCTCTTCAACAGCTGGTCCTGCAGCGCTTGCCACACGCTCGCCGACGCCAAGGCCGGCGGCTCCGTAGGCCCCTCCTTCGACGGCCATGATGGCCTCACCGAGGAGTTCATCACCGGCAAGGTGACCAATGGTCAGGGCGCCATGCCCGCTTTCGGCGGACAGCTCACCAAGGAAGAGATTGCCGATCTGGCCTATTATGTGAGCCACGTCGCCGCAAAGTAACCTTGCGATCGGGTTCACCAAAGCCCGCCGCTTTTTTACGTCCACTACGCTCATCGGCACGCAATTTGTCGTGCCGAGAGCGATTTTGTACAATAACTTCCCGTCCATTTGCTGTATTCTACGCTCGCTTTGGTCATGAACTCTTGGCCGGACGTGGGGGACAGAGAGGATTTTCGAGCGGGGTTTCATCGGTAGCCGCTTGTGCAAAAGCGGACGCGAAGATCGGCAGGCGCCGGTCTTGCGCACTGGCCCTGCTTTTCTCCCGCTACACATCGGAGCCCGCTGAGCATGGCCGGCCCGCTCACCGCTGCCGCGCTCGCCCAGCAGATCCGCGAGCGCAAGGGTGAGGTCGATGGCGCCCTGCAGGAAGTCAGTCCCGTCGGCACGCGGCTGGGCCTGGTCGAGCTGGAACCCGTCTTCGGCGTCAGCGCGGATAGCGATCCGGACCAGTTCGCCGCGCGGGTGCTCGCCTATCTCCAGCTGGTCGGCCTAATCGACGAGTTCTCCGCCATTTTGGGCGGGGATCAGGCCAATCTGCTGACCCCCGAAGACCTTGCCAACATGCAGATGGACCCCGGCGTGGGCGAGCGCATGTCGCGCCGCACCGCCTTTGCTCGCTGCGCCGTCTATCGGGGCGGGGTTTTTCAGGGATCGGGCTGCCTGCTTGGCCCCAGCCTCGTCCTCACCTGCGCGCATGTGCTCGGAGACGGCAGCGAAGACGGCCAGTATCCGGACATGGAAATCATCCTGTCGAACAGCGCGCGCATCGGGGTGGAGCCCGTGCCGGTCATGATCTCGCCGGTTGCGCCGGCCGACAGGGTCAATCCGCTCTCCGGCATCGACGAGGACTATAAGGGCAGCAGCGACTTCGCCCTGCTGCGCCTGCGCGTCCCGGCGGGCCCCAGCACCGCCATTGTCGAGCTCCCCCGGAAGGACTGGAGCCCCACCAAGAATGCCGCGCTGACCGTGCTGCACTATCCGGAAGGGACAGACACGGGCCTGGGCCTAGGTCATCTCGGCACCTTCAGCCAGCCGAGCACGCGCTGGGGCTATGTCGGGCCGGCCAAGAACGGCTCGTCGGGCGGCGCCTGCTTCAACAGCCATGGCGAGCTGGTCGGCATCCACCAAGGCAAGCTTGGCGGTTTTTCCAGGCTCGTGCCATCCCGGCTGTTTGCGAGCGAGCTGGGCGATTTCGTCGCCAATGACATTTCGCCCGACTATCTCTGGTCGCTCGACGGTCGCCTCGCGGGTCGGCTGGTGATCGGCCGCAACGATCTGTTCCAGTCCTTCGCCCTCATGGCCCGCTCCGTCTCGGCCTATCGCCTGCTGCGCATTCGCCGCGCCGATCCGGCGGCGGGCACGTTCGGCCTCGGCTACAGCATCGAGATCGTCCGCAAACTGGTCGAGCGCCAGCCCAATGGCCACAAGGCGATCGTCCTGTCCTGGCCGCAGGCGCTCTATGACGATTTCGACCTTGTCACCAAGCTGACCGAACAGGCCCGCGACCAGCAGCTCGTCAGCGCAACAGCCGGTGGCGAGGCGGCGGGCGTGGCCACAGGCGAGACCGGCAGCGCCACCGTGACCAAGGGCCGCACCGAGAGCCTGCTGCAGGAACTCAACGACAATGCCGACAAGCGCGGCGAGACGGTGTGGATCATCATCGAACATGCCTCGGCCAATCTCGGCGCGCAGACCGTCGCGCTGGAGACGCTCGCCAGCCTCGCGCCGCGCTGGCAGCGGCTGCGCGTCGTGCTGGTCGGCAATGAGGCGATCACACTGCCCGAGCCCGAATTCCGCGTCAGCGACCTCATGCAGGGCATGCCGGCGCGCGTGGCGCTGGTCGAATATCTGGGCGGCTTCGAGCGCTCGGCGGTCGAGGAGTTCATCACCAGCGTGCACACCGCTTTTGTCGGCGCTGCGCCGCTACCCCAGCAGCTCCAGGCCTGGACGGATGCGGCGCTGTCGGAAGCGACGATGACCGCCAATCGCTATCCGCTCTCCGACCTGCCCGGCATCACCGCCAAGCTGCGCGCGTTGCTCGCGCCCTTCGCGCCCGCCAACAGCGTGGAAGAGCCGGCACCGCCCGCCCCGGCCGTTACCCCGGAACCGGCCCTGTGACGCCGGACGAAACCGCCGCACTGGAACCGGGCTGGCAGGACCAGAAGCTCGCGCTCGGCCAGGAGATCAAGGCCGCCAAGACCTCTGATGCCGCAACCCTCGCCTTGCGCTTCGCGGCCCTCTCCGGCCTGTTCCGCCCGGAAAATGCGCTCGCGGCGGCCGGCTTTGGCGCGGCGACCGACACCTTCTCCATGGAGCGCCTCTCCACCACCGCCAATCTCTCCGACAGCTGCGACACGCGCCTGTGGAAGCCCGACTGGATCATGCGCTCGGCGCCCCGCGCCCGCATCATCGAGGATATGGCCTCCTGCCTCAAGGAAGTGACCGACTGGCGGCGCGTGCAGGAGCCCTTCGACAATCCCGCCCAGCAGGTGGTCAACGCCCTGCTCGGCGCCGGCCCTTTCGCGCCGGACGCGGTGGCCAAGGCGCTCGCCGACCCGGACCTGCCCGCCGAGACCATCCGCATCCTCATCCGTGGCCTCACCCTGGCTCTGCCGCTCGCGCCGGCCCGGGATGCGCTCGACGGGCTGCGCGCCGCCCTCTCCCGCGCCGAGGCCAAGACCGACCCGGAAGCCAAGCTGGTCGAGAGCGGCATTTTCGGCCGCGACACGGAAATCGCCAGCATCAGCCAGACCATCGCAGCGCAATGGGCGGACAGCGGGAGCCAGGGCCTCAACATGGTCTATGTCGGCGGCATGGGCGGCGTCGGCAAATCGACGCTGCTCACCGAAATCCGCCGCATCCACCGCACGCCCGGCACCATCTGCATCACCCTGGATTTCGACCGGCCCGGCATTGAGGGCGGCGATCCGATCGGTCTCTCGCGCGATCTTGCCCGCCAGATCGCCGAGCATGTCGGCGCGCCCGCAGCGGCGCTCTACGCCGCGATCAAGGCATCGGTCAGCGGCCAGAGCGTGCGCGGCGAGACCGACCGCACCCAGACGCAGATCCTGCTCGGGGAAGTCGCCGCTGTGCTCAAGCAGCAGGAGCTCGATACGCTGCTGACGCTGGACACGATGGAAGCGCTCACCCTCCATGGCGACACTGCCGCGTTCGGCCTGCTCGAATGGCTGCGCATCCTCAAGCAGCTGCTGCCCCGACTGGCCATTGTCGCGGCGGGCCGAGAGACCATGCCCGCCGTCTTCGAGAAAGATGCCAGGCCCACGCCACTTACCGGCCTGCCCGACGAGGCGAGCCTCAAGCTGCTCGCCAAGCTCGGCGTCACCGGCCCTATCGCCGATGAACTGGTCGCGCTCGCCCGGGGCAATCCCCTCGTGCTGCGCCTCGGCGCCAAGGTGGCGGGCGATGGCAAGACCCCGCTGACCGCCGCGGGCCAGATTTCGCCCGAAGCCTCGGCCCAGATGAAGGCCGGCCAGCTCTACCGCCTCATCCTCTCGCGCATCGACTCTCCGGAACTGCGCGCCGTCGCCCATCCCGGCCTGCTGCTGCGCCAGATCAGCGCGCTGATGCTGATGGACGTCATCGCCCCGGAAGTCGGCCTCGGCCCGATCGACGAGACGCAGGCCAAGGACCTTCTCGACCGGCTGAAGAAGCATGTCTGGCTGGTGTTCGAGGTGGGCGAATGGCTCTGCCATCGCACCGAACTGCGTACCGTGCTGCTCGACCTGCAGATCGCCGAAAATCCGGGCCGCGCCCGCCGCATCTTCGCCGCCGCCGCCAACTGGCATGCGGGCCGCAAGGAGGATGTACTGGCGCTCTATTACCGCCTGCAGGATATGCGCTGGACCAAGCGCGGGCCGAAAATCGACGCCGAAGTCGCGCTGCGCTTCACCGCAACCATGATGGAGGAACTGCCGCGCGAGGCGCATGACCTGCTTGCCGTGGCACGCGGCGAACGCAGCTCGCACATGCGCAGCGAGAAGGTCGATTTCGGCAAGGAAGCGGCGTCCGCCTCCCCGGCGCCGGTACGGGCAGCGCGCAAGAAGGTGGACGACGAAGGCTTCAGCATGGGCGCAGCGGACGAGCTGCGCATGTTCCTGGAGCGGCGCAACTATGCCGAGGCGACCATGATGGTCAGCCGGACAACCGACTTCCGCCAAATCGACCCCGCCTCCCCCAATGGCGCGGCGGTGGTCGAAGCGCTCTGGCGGCTGGGCGACTGGAGCAACGCGCGCGCACTGCTGGCCAAGCGGATGCGCCTCATGCAAGGCGTTCCGGCAAGCGGCTGGGAAGAGATGCGGATCATGCCCGCCTTTGCCGAACTTGAGCCCGAGCAATTCCGCATCACCCTGCGCGCACAGCCGGACTGGGCGCGGACCATTGCCGATTTCATGGCCAAGCAGGACCCGCGCGCCATGCCGGAATGGGACGTGGCCTGCCTGCTCCTGCGCGCCGAGAATGTGACGGCCTGCACCGGCTTTGCCCATTATATCTGGGAAGCGTGGACCGGCGACCCGCTCTCGCCGGACGAGATCGAGGCGCATCAGGCCGAACTCGCCAGCATCTGGTCGCGCCCCAAACTGGACCGCCCGGCCACGTTGCAGGACATCGTCGCGCTGCTGATGCATGACCCGCACCATGCCGAGATGCTGCAGAATCGCCTGCGGTCGCTGCGCTCGGGGCAGATCGAAGTCCTGCCGGTGCTCGCTCAGGCCGTCATGAACGCGGTGAACGACGATCCGGCCGGTGCGGCCAGCGTCGCCACGGCCGCCTCCTTCGCCATTGACGACATGGACACTGCGGGCGCCTTCGCTCCCTTCGTCACCGCCATCTGCACACTCCAGCCGGGCAGCGGCTTCCAGCATATCGCGCTGGCGGCGCGGCGGCGCATGGCGGCGGCGGCTGGGTACTGGACCTATGGCGATCTGCCCGAGGGATGGCGCCAGCCTTCGACCGACTGGCGCACAATGCTGGTCCTCTCGCGCTATTCCGGCCCGGCCGACGCTGCGGTGGTCCGCGCCCAGCACGAGCTCGACCGCTGGCGCGCGGGCTATGGCACCGATGCCGGCTGGCGGTTCGCACCGATGGTCAAGCGCGCGACCGACATGGCGCTCGCCACGCCACTGCCGCTCATCGGCGAAGAGGCAAATGATCTCGCCAAAATCGCCCAGAAGCTGATCGATCGGGGCGTGCCGCTCATTCTCGCCTGCCCGCTGGCCGTGCTGGAGCGCGCCCGCTCGCCGCTCGCGGCTCAGGCGGCACCATCCGCGCCCGATCAACCGACATCATAGCAGAGGGAAGACTGACATGGCCTCCGTCCCGCCCAACAACCAGAATGCCGAGGAATCGCGCAGCAGACTCTCGGATCTCCCTCCCGACATGCGGGAGACCGCCAAGCGTGCGCTCGAAAAGGGGCTGATCGATCTCAAGAAGTTCGATCTTGCCGACGACGCCTTCCACTCGCCGCTCGAAACGGTCGGCAATCCGGTCGGTCTGGAAGCCATTGTCCGCTTGACCGGCCGCCCGCCCATGCTGGTGCGCAACAACAAGGTGGTGATCGACCAGGTCGCCGCCAATGCCATGGGTCCGGGCACCGGCCTGCCCACGCTCAACACCGGCAAGATCGCCGCCATCGAAGGCTTCCTGCCTTCCATCGGCCGCGTCGATTTCGTCAATCACCGCCTGCAATGGGGCGGCACCGGCTGGTGCGTCGAAGGCGCCAAGGGCGCCGACCGGCGCTGGATCGTCACCAATCGCCATGTCGCCAAGATGATCGGCCAGCGCGTCGCCAACGGCAGCGGCGTGTTCCTGCGCTCGCCGGCCGGTGCGCTCTACGGTGCCAAGATCGACATGGGCGAGGAATTTGGCGGCCCCGTCGGCACGACGCTGGAATGCAAGGTCGAGAAGATCATTTTCCTGGCCGACGATACCGAGGCAGACTGCGCCCTGTTCGAGATTGTCATCACCGCCACCTGCAAGCCCTCGATGCTGCCGCTCGGCAAGCGCGCGGGCGTGGGCGAGCTGGTTGCGACCGTCGGCTATCCCGCTTTCGACAGCCGCAACGAAGAAGCGCCGATGCGCAAATATTTCGGCGACATCTACAATGTGAAGCGCTTCGCCCCCGGCCTCGTCATGCAGAGCGACCCCGGCCTGCTGCTCATGCATGACTGCACGACACTCGGCGGCAATAGCGGCTCGCCGCTGATCAGCATCGACCAGAAGGCGATTGTCGGCCTGCATTTCTCCGGCACCTTCGCCTCGGGCAACAGCGCCGTCAGCGTCGAGACATTGAAGCAGTTGCAGACCGGCAAGCTGTTCGCCGTCACCGCGCCCGGTGGGGCTGGCGCCGTCAACGAAGCACCGGACCGCGTCCACGCCGCCAGCGATTTCCCGGATCGTAGCGGCTTCAGCACCGGCTTCCTCGGCAAGGGCCTGCGCGTTGGCCTGCCACGCATGAGCAAGGCTATCACCGACGACCTTGCCAAGCCGTCAGACCGCACCGAGGCGCGGCCCTATGAAATCCGCTACACCCATTTCGGTGCCTTCTATTCGAAGAGCCGCAAGACCCCGCGCTTCACCGCCGTGAATATCGACGGCAGGAAGTCCGAACGGATCAAGCGCGCCGACACCGATATCTGGTTCTTCGACCTGCGCATCGACCGCGCGCTGCAGCTCGGCCAGGAATTCTTCCCTGGCGATCTCGACCGGGGCCATATGGTCCGGCGCGAGGATCCTAATTGGGGCAAGGTCGCCCAGCAGGCCAATGACGACACTTTCCACTATACCAACTGCGCGCTGCAGCATTCATCGCTGAACCGTGGCAAAACCCTGTGGCAAGGCCTTGAAAACTATATCCTCGACAGCGCCCGCACCGACGGGTTCAAGGCCTGCGTGTTCACCGGCCCCATCCTCGCCGATGACGATCCGCCGCTCGGCATGGGCGATGTCCAGATTCCCCGCGAATATTGGAAAATCGTGGTCATGCCCAAGGCGGGCGGCGGCGCGCTGCATGCCACTGCCTATCTGCTGAGCCAGGGCGATCTCATCCGCAAGCTGCTGGAAGACCGTGGCGGCGCCAATCGCGGCGGCAATGAAGCCCCCAGCGAAGGCTTCGAGCTTGGCGCCTATCGTACTTTCCAGGTCGCGATCCGCCATATCGAGGCCGCGACCGGCCTCAAATGGCCCGGCCTCGCCGGCGCCGATCCGCTCGCCGATCTTGGCCATGAGGCCATTTCGCCCGTCATCTACACGCCGCTGGAAAGCGCCAGCGACATCATCCTCTAAAGGATCAGGAGAAGCCCCCATGTCCGTCCTGCGTATCTCTGCTCTTCTCCTTGGCGCCGCCGGCGTCGCTGCGGTCGTTGCTGGCTGCACCCCATCCACCACCACCAGCACAGCGGAAGCACCCAATTCGGCCAGCCAGGGCTGGGACACCGAAGGCCAGAACGCCTGGGCCAATGCCACCCAGGGCTCGCGCCTGATGCCCCTGGCCTGGTTCAATGCGCTGGCCCAACCGGACGGCACCGCGCCGTTCAGGGACGATGCCTATCTCGCCAGCTTCCGCATCGTCACCCAGAAGGACACTCTGCCGATCGGCTTCGCGGTCGATGACGGCTCGGACGCGGACCTCAGCGTCACCAAGCTGCGCTGGTTCGCCGGACAGCAGGACAAGGAGAAGTGGGTCGGCCTCAACTGCGCGGCCTGCCACACCGCCGTGCTCGAATATGACGGCAAGGCCCACCGCGTCGATGGCGGCCCGTCGCTGTTCGACTATCAGATCTTCGTCGAGGCGCTCGACAAGGCGCTGCACCAGACGCTCGACAGCGCCAAGGCAGCCGATGCGTCGGGACAGGCACGCTTCGATACCTTCGCCAAGAAAGTGCTCGCCAGCAACGACACGCCCGCCAGCCGTACCCTGCTGCGCGACGCGCTGGCCAAGCTGGTCGCCTGGGAAGACAGGGTCGAGCAGATGAACACGACCTCGGTGCGCTATGGCTATGGCCGCGTCGACGCCTTCGGCCATATCTATAACAAGGTCTCTCTGTTCACCGGCGCCCAGAACCCCACCAACAGCCCCGCCAGCGCCCCGGTCAGCTATCCCTTCCTGTGGGACATCTACCGTCACGACAAGCTGCAGTGGAACGGTATCGCCGCCAACAGCCGCCTCTCGCTCGGCCCGGACAAGTGGCTCGATTATGGCGCGCTCGGCCGCAACACCGGCGAAGTGATCGGCGTGTTCGGGGAAGTCATCGTCAAGCCGGATGCCGGCCTTGGCGGCTACAAGTCGAGCGTCAACGCCGCCAATCTGGAGCGGATGGAGCGGCTGCTCCAGTCGCTCAAGCCGCCGAAATGGCCGGCTGCCCTCCCTAAGGACGGCGACGTCTCCAAGGGCCAGGAACTCTTCCAGGCGCATTGCGAAGGCTGTCACAAGCCTCAGCCGGGCACCGAGCCATACAAGATCGTGCTCGTGCCGCAGCGCGATGGGAACCCGAATAACACTGATCTGTGGATGGCCTGCAATGCCATCCGCTATCAATCGGCGCCCGGTAATCTGGCCGGTGTTGCTGAAAGCTATATCGGCGGCGGCCCCAAATATACCACCGACCCCGCCCCGATCGCCTCTATGCTGGCGACCACCGTCAAGGGCACGTTGGTTGGCAAGAAGGGCGCGATCCTGGCCCAGGCCGGGCGCGTTTTCATCGGCCTCGGCGGACTGCCCAAGGTCAAGCCGCCAATCGAGGCAGTTCCTGAACCGGGCCAGCTTAACCCGTTCCTCCAGGCCTGCCTCGACAGCAAGAACCCGCTCATGCAGTACAAGGCCCGGCCGCTCGACGGCATCTGGGCGACGGCGCCCTATCTCCACAATGGCTCGGTGCCGAACCTCTACCAGCTCCTCCTGCCGCCCGACCAGCGCGTGAAGAGCTTCTATGTCGGCACGCGCAAGTTCGATCCGGTCAATGTCGGCTATGAGACCGGCCAGGAAGCGCCGGGCAATGGCTTCCTGTTCGACACCATGGCGCAGGCCAACTCCAATGCCGGCCATGATTATGGCGCCAGCAAGCTGACCGACGAGGACCGCAAGGCCCTCATCGCCTTCATGAAAACATTGTGAGGCTGCCATGAGCTATATCGACAGGATTGACGCCGCCCCGCCGGATGAACGCTGGCATCTGGTGCGGGAGCTGATGACCAGCGAGCCCCAGCCCTTCTTCGCAGAGATGCGCGAGAAGCGGCCCATTCTTGCGCTACCGAATGTCACCCTCGCCTTCCGCTTCGCCGATTGCTCCCTCATCCTGCGGCGCCATGACGATTTCGGCGTCGACCTCTACGAGCCCAAACAGGGCGACTATTTCATGGCGCAGGACGATACTGCCGCCCATTGGCGCGAAAAGTCGATCATGCGCGCCATTCTCGATTTCGAGCAGATACCGGAGATCCGCGCCTTCGTCGCCGAGACGGCGGCGGGCATCCTGAAAGCGGGCAACGGCAGCGCGGACGTGCCGCAGGTGCTGAGCCGCATGGCGCCGGTCGAGGTCGTCCGGAAATTCTTTGGTTTCAAGAGTATCGATGCCAAATCTCTCATCGAATATAGCTATTGGAACCAGCAGGACGCCTTCCACAACCAGAGCTTCGACGAGTCACCGGACGCGGAATTGATCATCGCGGAGCGCAAGAAGGGGAACATCCATCTTGCGGCGCGCTCGGGCTGGATCATTGTCCGGCGCTACATCCCCGCCCTCCTGCGGCTGGCGCCCAATGACAGCGTGACCCGCCTGCTCAAGCTCCATTTCTCCGGCGCGCTCAAATTCCCGCTGCCCAAGGTGCTGTTCAATGCCGGCGGCCTGCTGATCGGCGCGGTCGAGACCACTTCGCATTGCGTCAACAATGTGCTGGCCGAGCTGTTCGACCGGCCCGACGTGCTGGAAGCCGCAAAGAAGGCTGCGCTTGAGGGTCCGCCCGAAGCGATCGACGATATCGCCATGGAGGCGCTGCGCTTCCGCCCTGCCTTCCCCTATTTCTTCCGCACCTGTCACAAGGAGACGGAGCTGTCGGGGGGCACGGCCCATGCGGCCATCGTCACGCCGGGCACGACGGTGCTTGCCGTCACCCGCTCGGCCATGGCCGACGCGGCGAGCTTTTCGGACCCGACCCGCTTCAATCCGGACCGACCACAGGGCGACAATTTCACCTATGGCCAGGGCATCCATGAATGCCTGGGCCGTGCCATTTCCAAGCCAATGATCGGCGAGATCGTCCGCCAGGTGCTGCGCCTGCCCGGGCTGGAGGCCGCAGGCCCGCTGGAGCGCAAGCGCGGCGTGCCCGAGCATCTGCCGATACGCTGGACCGCATAAGAAGGAAGGGGAGACGCATCATGTCACTGCGCATTCAGAGAAATATTCCGCCCAGTGGACCGGTGGGCAATGAGGAAGGCATTCAGGACCCGGGCCAGGAGGGCGACGACTGGAGCGCCCGCATCGTCAAGCTGATCCCGGCCGAAGCGCTGGGGCTCTATGGCTCGGCCATCGGCCTCACCGCCTCCTTCGCCGCCGCCGATCAGAAGCCTGCGCTCTGGTTGATCACGGCGGTCTGCGTGGCGATCATCGTCATGATCCGCCTGCGCGGCACCAAGGATCCTGTGGCGGGCCGGGGCCCGCAGATCAAGGCCATCGCGATCTCGCTGATCTCCTTCCTGCTGTGGCTGGCGGCGCTGGCGGCGACGGGGTCGAGCATCTCGCCCTTCTCGGGTATTCCGCATATCGCCATCGCGCCGCTGGCGGCTTTGCTGTGGGGGACGGCGGTGCCGTACTTCTATCAGGGGGATTGAGTCCTCCTCAACGTCCCAGCGAAAGCTGGGATCTCAGGCGAGGTAGCGCTGCTGGCGCACGAGATCCCAGCTTTCGCTGGGATGACGGCTATTTTGGCGTGACGGCTACTTCTCCAACCCGCTCGGCAAATGCCCGAGCGTCTCCTCATCGAGCGGAATGCCCGTCACCGCGATCAGCCGGGCGATCGACATATAGCAGCCGATCGCCAGCACGATGTTGATCACCACCCGGTCGCTCGCCAGCGCGCGCAACGCCGCCAGCGTTCCGTCCGACGGCGAGAGATGCGCGACCACCTCGTCGGTGAACTGCGCCGCCGCCGCCAGCAGCGGATCGAGCGCACGATAGTCCCGCGCCGCAATCGCCTTCAGGTCGCCATCGGTGAGCCCCGCAGCCTTCCCCAAGGCCTGATGCTGATGCAGCTCATAGGCGCTCTCGGAGAGATGCCCCACGCGCAGGATCACCGTCTCGCGCAGCTTGGGCTCCAGCACCTCCGGATCGGCAATCGCCCAGCCAAGCTTGCCCTGCGCCTCGAACAGCGAGGGCGAGGCATTGGCCCCCACCCGCACCACATTCAGTGGTGTTCCGGCCAGCATCTTCTGCATCATCTCAGGCAAGGCGCTGACGTCCGGATAAGGAATGCGCTGCATGGACTCTCCCAATCTGTTCCGATAGACAGAACACAGACTCGATTATTGAAACGAGTGTGCGCAAGCCCCGGCCCAAAAGCAAGGCCATGACAAGGGGCAGCGCGAAGGATTTTGAGGCGCGGAAAGTCACGGGGAGGACTTGCCACATATGGACAGCATGTTGTTCGACACCCACGCCCACGTCATTTCCGCAGATCATCAAGCCTATCCTTTCGGCACCCTGCGCGGCGGGGTCAAATTGCCGGTGCCGCCGGTCGTCTTCGCCGTGGAAGATCTTGTCCGCGCCATGGATGAAGCGCATGTCGCCCATGCCTGCCTCGTCCAGCGTGCGACCTTGTACGGCTATGACAATCGCTATGCGCTCGACGCCGCCGCGCAATATCCGGAGCGCTTCGTGCCGGTCGTGGTGCTGGACGCGCAGGACCCGGCAGCACCGGGCCAGCTTCGGGAGATGGCATCCGCGCAACCGCTGGGCGGCCTGCGTATTGTCGCCCCGGAGCTGAGCTTTACCGAAACCGCCTGGCTGGGCGGCGAGGACGCGCTGAAGCTCTGGCAGGCTGCCGCCGACCTTGCCTTGCCCGTGACCGTCATCGTCTACCGCTGCAACAATGAGGCGGCGCTGCCGGTGCTGCTCGGCATCGCAAAACGCTTCCCCGACCTGCCGATCCTCATCGACCATATCGGCGTGCCCCATGCCTCCACCCCGGAGACCAGATGGGCCGCTGGGCAGGGCATCGACTATGTCGTCCCCGGCCCGCCCGATTTCGGCATAACAGACGCGGTGGCGCGCTTCGCCGATCTCGGCAATGTCCACTTCAAGCTCACCGACATCAATTTCGACCGGCTCGAGGACGCGCATCTCGACGCCGCCGCCTTCACCCGCGCGCTGGCCGATCGCTTCGGCGCCGAGCGGCTGCTCTGGGGCTCGGACGTCGGGCAGAGCCCCGCGCCTTATGAGGAGAAGCTGGAAAGGCTCTACGCCGCGACCACCCTGCTCTCGGCGGACGAAAGGGCTTGGCTGTTCGGCAAGACCGCGGTGCGCCTCTATGGCGGCAAGCTGGCGCGCTGATGGCGGATGACGCACCTCTGATCGATTGCCATGCCCATATCTGGGGGCCGGACATGCCCTATGTCCGCTCCGCCTGGACGCGTCCGGACTATGTCTATTCGGCCGAGGACTTCCTCGCCGATCTCGACGCCAACGGCATCCATTATGGCGTGATCGCCGCCGCCAGCCTGTTCGGCACCTACAACGACTATACCATCCGTGCCCTGCGCTCGAACAAGCGGCTGCGCGGCACCGCCAATGTCGACCCGTCGATCGACCTCTACACGCTGGAAGCGATGAAGGCGGACGGCATCACCGGCGTCCGGCTGATGTGGTTCTTCGTCAATCCCTTACCGGACATGTCTGAGGACGCGTTTCAGCGCCTCTGCTTCCGCCTGCGCGATCTCGACATGCATATCCACCTCAATCTGGAGGGCGAAAGGCTGGTCGAGGCGGCCACGCCTTTGATCGACACCGGCGTCAAGCTGGTGATCGACCATTTCGGCTGGCACGACCCCGAACCGCGCCTGCAGGCCGAGAGCTATCAGGGCATGTTGCGCCTGCTCGACCGGGGCAATGTCTGGGTCAAACTCTCCTCCGGCTTCCGTCGCCCTGACTGGGACCTCCCCGCAGAATATACGCAGGACCTGCTCAGCCGCTTCGGCCCCGAGCGGCTGCTCTGGGGCAGCGACGCGCCCTTTGTCGGCCATGAGGAGGCGACCAGCTACGCGGAGACCATCGCGCTCTTCCACCACTGCGTGCCCGATCCGGAGATACGCCGCGCGATCGGTGAAAATGGCATCCGCTTCTACTTTGGCGATGATCATGTCTGAGGGAGATCCTCCCGGCGGCCCCGGCGGCGTCATGGCGATCCGGCTGGTGCTGGAGATCATCGAGGCGCTCGCTGCGCGCGACTCCGTGGGTGTCACCGAGCTGGCCAAGGCACTCGGCTCCACCAAGGGCCGCGTGTTCCGCCACCTCCGCACCCTCGTCGATCAGGGCTATGCTGTGCAGGACGAAGGCACCGAGCGCTACAATGCCGGCCCGCGCCTCCTCGCCGTGGCGCGCATCGCCGCGATGACGCCGGACGAAGCGCTGCTCCGCCTCGCCCGCCCGGTGATGCGGCGCCTGCGCGACGCGGTGGGGCACACGGTCAATCTCTCGCTCGTGCGCGGCGACGGCGCCTCCATCATCGAGACGCTGCCCGGCAACAGCATCGTCGACGTCGTCATGCGCACCCATAGCGGCATGCCGCTCCACTCCACCGCAGCGGGCAAGCTGCTCCTGGCGCGGCAGGATGCGCTGCCGGACGGACCGCTCCACCCGTTCACCCAAAACACGATCACCGATCCGGCCGCCCTGCGCGCCGAGCTTGATCGAGTGCGCGCCCAGGGTTGGGCCGGCGCGCCAGAGGAAACGGTGCTCGGCATCAATGCCATCAGCGCCCCCATTCATGATCATCGCGGCGATCTGGTCGCCATGATCTCGGTGATCGGATCGATCCAGTTCGTGCCGGCGCAGCCGTCTGCCGCGCTGATCGATGCCGTAAAGACTTCTGCGCAGGACATTTCGGAGGCGCTGGCGCTGTAATAACAAGGGAGACCGGAAAGGCCCTATCAAGGCGCCTTCCGGACAGGGGAGAGGGACTATGGCTGAGGTGAATGCGACTGAAGCACCATCCGGCACCGGAAGCTGGGTCGGCACACGGCTCGACGGACCGGGGCTATGGACCCTGCGCAATGCCGCGCCCTATCTGCTCGGCCTGCTCATGCTGTTCGACAGTTGGGACAGCGTCGTCATCGCCTATACCATTCCCTCGATCAGCATCGAGATGAAGCTGGATGCCATCCAGTCCGGCTGGCTCATCTCGGCGGGCTATGCGGGCCAGTTCCTCGGCGCAATCCTGTTCGGTACGCTGGCGGAGAAGTTCGGGCGACTCCCGGTCCTGCGCACGCTCGTCATCGTCATGAGCCTGCTCGCCATCGGCTGCGCGCTCGTCACCAGCTATGATCAACTCATCACGCTCCGCTTCATCCAGGGCCTATCGATTGGCGGCGCCCTGCCCGTGGCGATCAGCTATGTGAACGAGATCGCACCGACCGCCACGCGCGGGCGCTTCTTCAGCAGCTTCCAGTTCCTGATGGCAGCGGGCTTCGGCATTGCCCTGATCGCCAGCTTCGTGATCGTGCCGGCCTATGGCTGGCGGCCCATGTATGCGATTGGCGCCGCGCCGCTGCTGATCCTGCCCTTCTGCTCCAGCCTGCCGGAATCGCCACGCTGGCTCGCGGCAAAGAACCGCGTCGACGACGCGCTACGCTCCCTCCAGCGCCTCGGCTCCGCCCACGGCGAGAATCGCCCAAGCGAGGCCGAGCTGGCATCGGCACAGACCAGCCCCAAAATACCCTTCGCCCGGCTGTTCGCGCCCGGCACTGCGGGCAAGTCGGTCGTCACCGCCCTGCTCTGGTTCCTCACCTCGCTGGTCTCCTTCGGCCTCGTGACCTGGATCCCTTCGCTCTACGTAAAGATGTTCAACATCCCGCCGGGCGACGCACTGCGTTACAATCTCACCGTGGGCGCCAGCATCTTCGTGCTGCCGGTCATCCTGCGCTTCACCATCGACCGGATCGGCCGCCGTCCACCCGTCATTCTCGGCACAGCGCTTGGCGGCATCGCCCTGCTCGCCATGACCTTCGTGCCTATCGAGAAGGTGCTGCTGCTTGTCAGCCTCGCCATCATCGGCCAGATCGGCATTTCGGTCGGGTCGCTGATCCTCTGGCCCTATACTGCGGAAATCTATGAGACGCGCATCCGCAGCCTGGCGCTCGGCGCCGCCAGCAGCCTGGCGCGCGGTGCCTCGATGCTGACGCCGCTTCTGGTGGGCGTTGTCCTGGCAAAGACCGGATCGGCCATGCCGGTCTTCGTCATCTTCGGCATCACCGGCATCACCGTCGCCCTGCTCTGGCTGCTGGCGACGCGCGAGACCGCCGGGAAGCAATTGGGAGAATGAGCATGACCCAGGAACAGCGGGTCCTCGAGACGCAACTGCTCGAGATGAACCTGATCGATTATTGGTATGAGGTGGACCTGCATGGCGGCGCGGGCCTGTCGCGCATGTTCACACCCGACGGCATCTTCCATGCCGGGCCCGGTCAGCCGCTTGTGGGTCATGAAGCGATCGAGCAATTCTACAGCTGGCGCAGCGACCGGGGCGTGCGGACCTCGCGCCATGTCGTCACCAATTTCCGTGCCGAATTCCAGGATGAACGCCACGCCACCACCTACTGCATCATGCTGCTCTTTGCGGCGGACGGCGCGCCCATCCTGCCTTCCGCTCCGCCCATCTTCCTGGGTGACAGCATCGACCGCTGCGTGAAGGGCGATGACGGGGTGTGGCGCTATGCGGAGCGTAATTTCATGCCGGTCTTCATGGGGGGCGTGAAGCCGACCGTGGCACCGGATTCCATCAAGCAGACACAGGACAAGGCGGGAGAGACAGCGTGAGCGCGGTGCAGGACTGGATTGGACGCTTCGAAGCCGCGCTGGCCACGCCGGACTCGGCGGACTGGAGCGCGCTCTTCACCGAGGAATGCTACTGGCGCGATCTGGTGGCGCTGAGCTGGAGCATCGCGACGGTGGAAGGCCCGGCGGGCGTTGCCGACCTCGCGCGCAAACAGGCGAGCGTCGGCGCCCACAACTTCGCCATCGACGGATTGGCTCAGGCCATGGTGGACGAACAGCAGGGCTGGTTCACCTTCGAGACCGCGACCGCGCGCTGCCGTGGCCATGTCCAACTGGAGGACGGCCGCGCGAAGAACCTGCTCACGGCCATCGTCGAATTGATCGGACATGAAGAGATTGGCGGCGCGCGCAGGCCGCAGGGTGTCGCACACCAAGCCAGCAAGGCACGCCGCACCTGGCTCGACGAGCGCGAGTCCGCCGGCCGCAGCCTGGGCCATGATACCCAGCCCTATTGCCTGATCGTCGGTGCCGGGCAAAACGGCCTGATGCTGGCCGCGCGCCTCAAGCGCCTCGGCGTGCCGACGCTGGTCATCGACCGCCATGCCCGTCCTGGCGACAGCTGGCGCAAGCGCTACCGCACGCTCTATCTGCACGATCCGATCTTCCTCGATCACTTCCCCTATCTGCCCTTCCCCGATCACTGGCCGCTCTACACCAGCAAGGACAAGATGGCCGACTGGCTGGAGATTTACGCCAAGGCGATGGAGCTCGACATCTGGGGACGCTCCACCTGCACGTCCGCGAGCTATGACGACGCCCAGGGCGAATGGACCGTCACGGTGGAACGGAACGGCGAGACCATCACCCTGCACCCCAAGCAATTCGTCCTCGCCAGCGGCCTCTCCGGCGCGCGGCATATCCCGGACATAGCGGGCGCGGATCGCTTCAAGGGGCTGAGCTATCACAGCTCGGCGCATGAGAGCGCCGCGCCGCTCAAGGGCAAGCGCGTCGTCGTCATCGGCTCCAACAACTCAGCCCATGATATCTGCGTCGACTGCTGGGAGAATGATGCGCCGGTCACGATGATCCAGCGCTCGCCAACCATCGTCGTGCGCGCCGAGACGATGGGCGTGCTCGCCAAGACCCTGCCCTATGCCCAGCCCGGCGCCAATGTGGATTTCGCCGACCTGATGGGTGCCACCGCTCCCTATCGGCCGCGCCTCGTCAGCGAGAAGGGTTTCACCGACTATCTCCGCCAGCTCGACGCAGATTTCTATGCGCGGCTCGAAGCGAGCGGTTTCCAGCTCTGGCATGGCGAGGACGAGACCGGCTTCTTCATGGCCTATTATCGCCAGGCCGGCGGCTATTATATCGATGTCGGCGGATCTGAGCTGATCATCAAGGGCGAGATTGCGCTCCAGCATGGCGAGATTGGCGAGATCACCGAGGATGGCGTGCGCATGGCGGATGGCAGCCTCCTGCCCGCCGATGTCATCGTCTACGCGACCGGCTATCGGCCCATGAACGAATGGGTCGGCGCGCTCATCTCACCCGAGGTCGAGCAGAAGATCGGCCGCTGCTGGGGCCTCGGCTGTGGCACGGCGGGCGATCCCGGTCCCTGGGAAGGCGAGCTGCGCAATATGTGGAAGCCGACCGCGCAGGAGGGCCTGTGGTTCCAGGGCGGCAACCTCATGCAGGCGCGCTTCCATTCGCTGCATCTGGCGCTGCAGATCAAGGCGCGGATGGAGGGGCTGGACGTGCCGATTTATCGGGCTGGCTGAACTTTAGCCCTCTCCCGCAGGCGGGACGAAGGGTGAGGGTCTTCTTTCTTCTTCGCCTCAAGAAAAGACCCTCATCCTCCCACCGCTCCGCGGCGGTTGAAGAGAGTCACGTGCCTCTCTTCAACTCCTTCTCCCGCGAAGGCGGGAGAAGGGCATCAGACATTCACCCGCGTCATCTTCGGCGTCAGCAGATGCACCACCAGCAGCGCCGCCAGATAAGCGCTGGAGCAGACCGCGAAAAGCACATCATAGCTGTGCGTCGTGTCCAGAATGTAGCCGGTGAAGATCGACATCCCCATGCCGCCCAGCGCGCCGACCGTGCCGCCAATGCCGATCACCGAACCCACCGCGCTGCGCGGGAAGATGTCGGAAGGCAGCGTGTAGAGATTGGCCGAGAAGGCCTGATGCGCTGCGGTGGCCAGCCCGATCACCAATACCGCCGCCCAGACGCTGTTCAGTTCCTGCGCAAACCAGATCGGCAGCACGCAGAGCGCACAGATCAGCATCGTCACCTTGCGCGCGAAATTGGCGCTGCGGCCCGCGCGGATGAGCCGTGAGGACAGCCAGCCACCGGCAATGCTGCCAAAGTCGGAAATCAGATAGATGGCGGCGAGCGGCAGCCCGAATGTCAGCAAATCCATGTCGTAGCGCTCGCGCAGATAGCCCGGCAGCCAGAAGAGGAAGAACCACCAGACCGGATCGATCAGGAATTTGCCCAGCGCATAGGCCCAAGTTTCGCGGAGCAGCACCAATTGGGTCCACGGAATCTTCGCACTCGCCGTTTCCTGCGCGGCATCCTGCTGGATCCAGGCCAGTTCGGCAGGTGTCACGCGCGGATGCTCGACCGGGTCGCGGTAGAGGAGCCACCAGGCAATCAGCCAGGCGATGCCCAGGAGGCCGGTGATGTAGAAGGCCATCCGCCAGTCAAAGAAGTGCACGAGCATGGGCACGAGCAGCGGGGTGATGATCGCACCGACATTGGCACCGGCATTGAACAGGCCGATGGCAAAAGCCCGCTCCTTCTGGGGAAACCAGTCGGTGACGGCACGGATGCCCGCCGGGAAATTGCCGGATTCGCCGATGCCCAGGCCGAAGCGCGCCATCGCGAAGGAGATGACGCCGCTTGCCAGGCCATGGGCCATATGGCTGATCGTCCAGATGACGATGGCAAGGCCATAGCCCAGGCGCACGCCGACAGCGTCGACCACCTTGCCGAAGCTGATATAGCCGATGGCGTAAGCGAGCTGGAAGCAGAAGACGATGTTGGCATAGTCTCCCTCGGTCCAGCTGAACTCCTTCTGCAGATCGGTCTTGAGCACGCCGATCATCTGGCGGTCGACATAGTTGATGGCGGTGGCGGCAAAGAGCAACGCCACGATGACCCAGCGATAGCGGCCGATCTGCGCCTGCGGCATGGCGGCACCCGCGCTCACATCCTGCATTCAGTCCTCCCCGTGGGCTTGCGCCCCTTCAATTTGAGGGGCGGCACTGTTGCGCTCGCCCTGCGTGTTTCATGCGCGCGGCGTCATCGCGCCGATCCGGCAACGCACCGAGCCGATGCCGTCGAAGAAAGCGGCGGCGCGCTGGCCGAGCGTCACTTCATGCACGCCCGTCACTGCACCGGTCGAAATCCACAACGGCTCGCCAATGCCGATCCCCCGTTCGGCCAGATTGCCGAGCAGGAAACAGACGGCACCGAAAGGACCGTCCAGCATTGTCGCTGCGCTGGCCTGACCGATCTGCACCCCGTCCAGGACCATGGTCACGGTGATGGCATTCAGGTCGCGCGTCGTCCAGTCGGCAATGCGGGGACCAAGGACGAGGCCACTATTATTGCCGAAATCGCTGATTGTGACGAGCGGCCCGTCGGTGTTGATGCCCGCATAAGGCGAACTTGCAATCTCGATGCCGATGCGCACTTCATCGATCAGGGCCGCGGCCGCCGCATGATCGGCGGGCGGTACGCTCCAGCCTTCGCGGACATGCAGCATGAACTCCGCCTCAACCGCCGCGAAGCCGCCGGCATAGATCGGCATGTCCGGCTCGGCGCCATCCTCGCCCGGGATCACCGTGTCGACAAATGTGGGTCCGGCCAGGCGATTGCGGCCGAACTGCGCATCGAGCGGCGGATTGATCCGGCCGACCTTCCAGCCGGCGACCGTGCGTCCATCGAGCGCCAGCGCGCGATCCTGGATTTGATAGGCGGCCGCAAGATCGTCCGGCTTGTCACCCGGATAGGCGGACAGCGCTTCGGCGCGGCGGCGAGCCTCGACAAAGGCCTTCGCCACCTGTTCACCGTCTGCGGCCATTGCGATCCTCTCTGGTCCCGTCATTTGTCCTGGCCGTATAGGAAACCGGTGTCATTGAAAATAGGCTGTGCGCGATTTTCTTTTTGGCAGGGTCGGAAGAGGGTACCTAGCCTGTTATTTAAGGCCATATTTTCATGATCTTGTCGGTCATTTCGATAGGGAATTCAATTGTCTTACAAATGATCGCCGCCATTGCCTTCCCGCCACTTTCGCGGCAAGCGGGCCTGACGTGGGGTCAAGAGGGGGAAATCGGGCATGAATCGCAGAAAAGCTGACTCTCAGCCGACGATCAACGATGTCGCCCGCCTCTCCGGTGTGTCCAAGAAGACAGTCAGCCGCGTCATCAACAATTCGGCCCTGCTTAACGAGGCGACTCGGGCCAAGGTTGCCGCCGTCATCGCCGAGATCGGCTATGTGCCCAACCCGCAGGCGCGCGCCCTCGCCCTGCGCCGCAACTTCCTCATCGGCCTCATCCACGACAACCCCAATGCCCAGATGGTGCTGAACTTCCAGGAAGGCGTGCTGGAGGCGATCCGCGACACCGAATTCGCCCTGGTCGTCCGGCCGGTCGATCGCAACTCGCCGGCCATGCTCGACGACCTGCGCACCTTCCTCGAACGCCAGCGGCTCTACGGCATCATGGTCCTGCCGCCCATCTCGGAAAATGACGCGATTGCAGAGCTTTGCCGGGAACTGGGCTGCGGCTATGTCCGCATGGGATCGGCCAAGCTGGACGAGGATGCCCATCTCGTCGCCTCCAATGACCGCCAGGCGGTCTCGCAGGCGGTCGACTATCTGATCGGCCTCGGTCACAAGCGCATTGGCCTGGTCACCGGCCCGCGCGGCTTCCGCTCCGCTCATGAGCGCGAGCAGGGTTTCCGCGATGCGATGGGCGCCCATAAGCTGGATGTCTCCAGCGCGCTCGTCGCCACCGGCAATTACACCTTCGAATCCGGCCATGCCGCCGCCCAGCGGCTGCTGGAGGTCAGCCCCCGCCCCACCGCCATTTTCGCCAGCAATGACGAGATGGCCGCCGGGGTCATCCACGCCGCCCGCCAGCGCGGCATGCAGGTGCCGGAGGAACTGTCGATCATCGGCTTCGACGATACCGCCATCGCCGCCCATAGCTGGCCGCCGCTCACCACCGTGCACTGGCCGATCGTCTCCATGGCCCGCGCGGCCGCAATGAAGCTGATCGATCCGGAAGCAGCGCGGGAGCAGCCGGCGCTGTTCATATCCGACCTGATCCGGCGAGCTTCTGCGGTTCCGCTGCGGTAGTTCGATTTCCCTTCTCCGACGAACGGCTCCCCCTCCGTCATCCCAGCGAAGCTGGGATCTCCGGCGAAGATGCGCCACGACGCATGAGATCCCAGCTTTCGCTGGGATGACGGGCATGGAAACGGAATCGCTTGCACCGACAATTGACACCGGTTACCAACGTCATCCGACGATGCCCTTTCGGGCACGAACTGATATGGGTCGGAAAAGCCGATCATCCAGGAGAGTGACCTTGTTCGCAAAGACCTATCACGCCACGCATCCGGACATGATGGACGCGGTCAGCAATGACGATCTGCGCGCGCGCTATCTCGTCGCCGGCATGTTCCAGGATGGCCAGGTCGTCCTCAACTATTCGCACAATGAGCGTTTCGTGATCGGCGGCGCCGTGCCGGCCGGAAAGACGCTCAAGCTTCCCGACCAGACCGAGCCCAAGAGCGCGGCGGGCCGTCCCTTCCTCGAGCGCCGCGAACTGGCTGCGGTCAATATCGGCGGCGAGGGCGCCGTCACCGTCGATGGCCAGCGCGTGCCCATGAAGAACAAGGAATGCCTCTACATCCCGATGGGGTCTACCGAGGTGCTGTTCGAGGGCGAGAGCGCGCGCTTCTACCTCGCCTCGCTCCCCGCGCACAAAGTCTGCCCGCTCAAGCATATCACGCTGGAAGGCGCCAATCCGCTGGCGCGCGGCGACCTCGCCAATTCGAACCAGCGCACCATCTACCAGCTGGTCATCCCCGGCGTGTGCGAGAGCGCGCAGCTGCTGCTCGGCCTCACCGTGCTGGAGGAGGGCAGCGTGTGGAACACCATGCCGCCGCATCTCCATGACCGCCGCAGCGAGATCTACCTCTATTTCGACCTGGCCGAGCCGCAGGACCGCGTGTTCCACTATATGGGCGAGCCGGACGGCATGCGGCACCTCGTGATCGGCAATGAAGAGGCCGTGATCAGCCCGCCCTGGTCGATCCACATGGGCTCGGGCACCAAGAAATATGCCTTCATCTGGGCGATGGGCGGCGAAAATCTCGATTATACGGACATGAACGTCCTCGACATCTGCCAGCTCAAATGAGCCATCTCTTCGATCTGTCGGGCAGGATCGCGCTCGTCACCGGCGCCAACACGGGCATCGGCCAGGGCATTGCGCTGGCGCTGGCGGCGGCGGGTGCGGATATTGCCGCCGTGGGCCGCAGTGCGGCTGAGGAAACCGCGCTCAAGGTCCAGTCCATGGGGCGCCGCTGCGCATTGGTGAGCGCCGATCTCTCCTCGATCGAGCCGGTCGGCGATGTCGTGGCGCAGGTGGTGGACGTGCTCGGCGGGCTCGACATCCTCGTCAACAATGCCGGCATCATCCGCCGCGCCGATGCGCTCGACTTCTCGGAAGCGGATTGGGACGCGGTGATCGACACCAATCTCAAGAGCACATTCTTCCTCGCCCAGGCCGCCGCGCGCCATATGGTCGCGCGTTACGCGGACACCGGCCAGCGTGGCAAGATCATCAACATTGCCTCGATGCTGAGCTTCCAGGGCGGCGTGCGCGTGCCGAGCTATACCGCGTCCAAGAGCGGTGTTGCCGGCCTTACCAAGCTGCTCGCCAATGAATGGGCGGCCAAGGGCATCAATGTGAACGCCATTGCCCCTGGCTATATCGCCACCAACAACACCGCTGCCCTGCAGGCCGACGAGACGCGCAACCGGCAGATAGTGGAGCGCATCCCGGAAGGCCGATGGGGCGCGCCGGAGGATATTGGCGGCGCGGCCGTGTTCCTTTCCAGCAGGGCAGCCGACTATGTCCAGGGCCATATCCTCGCCGTGGACGGGGGATGGCTGGCGCGCTGATGGCATGGGAGGCCGGCCCGGTCGTCTGCTTCGGCGAGATACTGCTGCGTCTCTCCCCGCCCGCACCCCGCAAGATCGTCCAGGCCGATGCACTGGAGGTGCATGTCGGCGGGGCGGAGGCGAATGTAGCGGCGGCGCTCGCCTCGTTGGGAGTACCCTCCCGCATGATCAGTTGCCTGCCAACTGATCCGCTTGGCGATCGCGCTCGCACGGTGCTCGCCTCCACGGGCGTGGACATGGCCCATGTCATGCGTAGCCCTGGCCGCATGGGCCTGTATTTTCTGGAGCATGGCGCCAGCCTGCGTCCCTCCGCCGTCACCTATGACCGGGCCGACAGCGCTTTCGCTGGCGCAAAACCGACCAACTTCGATTTCACATTCGCGCTGGGTGGCGCCCGATTGCTGCACCTTTCGGGCATCACCCCTGCGCTCGGCCCCGGCGGCGGCGCACTCTCCCGCGCCGCCGCCAGGGCCGCTCAAACGGCCGGCGTGCCGATCTGCTTCGACGGCAATTACCGGGCGCAGCTCTGGGAAAGCTGGGACAGCGATCCGCGCGCGATCCTGACCGAGCTGGTGAGCATGGCGAGTCTCTTCATCGGCAATCATCGCGATATCTCGCTGCTGCTTGGCCGCAGCTTTTCGGGGGACGGTCCGGATCGGCGGCGCGAGGCGGCGGAGGCTGCCTTTGCCGCATTCCCCAACCTCCAGCTGATCGCCTCCACTGCGCGGCAAGTGATGGGCGGCGGCCATCATCGCCTCGCCGCACGCATCGACCTTCAGGACCAGGCCCATCAGACGGACGAGATCGACATTCCCCAAATCGTCGACCGCATCGGAACGGGCGACGCCTTCGCCGCCGGGGTGATCCACGGCTGGCTGAATGGTGGATCGGCGCAGGCCATGGCGCAAAGCGGCCTCGCCCTCGCCGCGCTCAAGCACAGCCTGCCCGGCGATCTCACCCTTTTTAGTGCCGAAGACCTGCGCGCCTTCGAGCCCGAGGGCGCCGATGTCCGGCGCTGAGGGCTTGAACCGCCGCGCCATGATGGGCGGTGCACTTGGCCTTGCCCTTACCCCGCGGGTGCATGCCACCACCTACGCAACGCCGGTCTCAGCCGACTATTCCGTGTCCGTGAAGGCACCAGACGGCCTCTACTGGAATTTCGATGCCCGGAAGGTTTCGCAAGCAGAGCTTTTCCCCGGCATTCGTTATGGCCGCGCTGCCCGCTTCATGCGCGCCGCGCCAGTCCTCTCGGCCGAGCAATATCAGAACCGGACCGCCGAACCGGAGGCAGGCAACCGCCGAATCTATCCGGATTTCGGCCCCTCCTGCCCCCAGCAGGGCAAGCGCTATGATCCGCAGTCGGAAGACTGCCTCTTCCTCAATGTGTGGATCCCGAGGGCACCGGCCAGGGCACGCCGTCCGGTCATGGTCTATATCCATGGCGGCGCTTATTCGAGCGGCTCTGTCGCCGACGAACTCAACAATGGCGCGCGGCTCGCTGCGCGCGGCGATGTCGTGGTCGTCACCGTCAATCACCGGCTCAATGCGCTCGGCTATCTCTATCTCCCCGAGCGTTTCCCGGACAGCGGCAATGCCGGCCAGCTCGACCTCATCCTCGCGCTCAAATGGGTCCAGCGGAACATCGCCGCCTTTGGCGGCGACCCCACGAATGTCACGGTCTTCGGCCAGTCCGGCGGTGGTGCCAAGATTGCGACGCTGATGGCGATGCCGGAGGCGAAAGGCCTGTTCCACAAGGCCATCACCATGAGCGGGCAACAAGTTACCGCCAGCGGCCCGCTCAACGCCACGAAGCGCGCCGAGGCATTCCTGGCCAAGCTCAATGGCGCCGACCCTGCCACGGCGCCGGTCGAGCAACTGGTGGCCGCCCTTTCCGCGACCGACCCGATCCTCGGCGGCGGCGTCTATATGGGCCCGGTCCTCGACATGAAGCACCTCACCCGCCACCCTTTCTGGCCCGATGCCGCGCCACAATCGCTCCACATCCCGATGATGCTGGGCAATACAGTCGCAGAGACGCGCGCCTTTTTCCCGCCCGATCATGCGCGACTCAAGGGGCTGGACTGGACCAATCTCGCCGCGCGCGCCGGGCCGGAAATGCGCGTCGACATCAACCCCGAATGGGTGGTGGCCCAGTTCCGCACCCGCTATCCCGCCGACAATCCCGAGCAGATTTTTCACCGCATCGTGACGGCAGGACGCAGCTGGCGCGGGCAAGTGGAAGAAGCGGAAGCGCGCGCACGCGCCGGAGCGCCGGGTTTCGTCTACCAGCTCGATTTCGAGCAGGCCAAACATGCGGACGATATTGGGCTGTCCTTCGGCACCTTCGCCAATCCGACCCCCGCCCGGCACGCCATGAGCGACATAGTAATGGATGCTTTCATCCGCTTTGCGCGCACCGGCAATCCCGGCTGGCCCGCCTATGATCTCAAGACGCGCAACACGATGATCTTCGACACCAAGAGCCGTGTGGACAGCGATCCGCGCAAATGGGAGCGCGAGCTGTTTGCGCGCGTGCCCTATATCCAGCCGGGCAGCTGAGCGCCCATTGGCTTGCGGCGCATTGGCCGTTACCGCCAGCGCCATGATGCCCTTGCCCTACGACACGCCGGAGATGCGCGCCCGGCTCGCCTTGATCGCGGCGAGCCATGAGCGGCTGACGGGACATATTCTGGCCGGGGCCCCGGACATTGCCGAGGCCCTCTGGACCGCTCCGCAAGCCATTGTTGCGCATGGGACGGAGGCCGATCCTCTGTTCTTCTTCGGCAATCGGGTGGCGCTCACGCGGTTCGAGACGGACGCGCAGCATTTTGTCGGCATGCCCTCGCGCCTCTCTGCCGAGCCATTGCTGCGCGAGGAGCGGCAGGCGCTGCTGGATCGCGTCAAGCGCGATGGGTTCATCGCGGACTATAGCGGCGTGCGCATTTCGGCGACCGGGCGGCGGTTTCGTATCGAGCAGGCGACGGTGTGGAATTTGATCGACGCGCATGGCGTGATTCATGGTCAGGCTGCGGCCTTCGATCACTGGACGGATTTGGGCTGATCCTGGCCCCTCCTCTTCAGAGGAGGGGCTATTTAGAGGTCACTTCCCACCCGTCCGCATTGCCTTGTCGCGATCGCTGGTCACTTCCTGCGCCTCGGCCTTCTGCCCCGGATAGAGCCCGGATTTCGGCGTCATCGTCACCAAGTCCCAGTCCGCCTCATGAAACGGCGCCGAAACCGGCTTGATCTGCGGATACCCCCCAACCTGCTTCTCATCGTCGATGATCTCGCCGCGCCCCTCGGCCACGAAGAACAGCACGCGGATGTCGTCCGCCGCGCGGTCCCAAGGCCGGGCCCCGACGCTCGCAAGCAGGCTGGTCTCCACCTGTTGCGCGGGCAGGATGGCATAGCCCGCGATGCTCGCCAGCGGCTTGGCTGACGGGATGAGCTTCGCCTTGGTCACGCCATAGCGGCCGAACATGGGCAGCGGAACATTGTGGCGATCGACCGCGACATTGTCCTTGCCGTGATAAGCGAGGTCCCCGTCGCCACCGAGCATCAGGAAGGGCATGCCCGGATCGGTGCTGTTCCCGCCGCGCAGCACATTGCCCACAGCGGTGATCTCGCCGGTCGCATAGGGCTGGCCGGCCCATTCCAGGTTCATGAGATTATAGTGCACCGCGCGATGGCCGGGGTCGTAGATCAGATTGTTGATCATCAGCACCTGCGCCCCGCCCTTCACCAGCGGCGCACGCTCGACATTATGGGCCCAGACATTGCGGTAGAATGTGATGTTGGTGGCATTGTCGTGGATCAGCGAGCCTTTGCTGTGCTCGCCTTTGGGATGGCTGGAATCGGCCAATCCTTCCGCTGCCAGATTCTCGCGGAAGACCACGTCATGGCTGGTGTTGGCGCGCCATTCGGCCAGATTCTTGCCATTGAAGCGCGGGCCGGAAGCGGACATATTCTCGTCCAGCCCCCAGAGGAAACTGCAATGCTCGATGACGACATTGTAGGCCGCCACGGTCGAGAACGCGTCGGCTTCCCAGCCGCTGAGCTTCGCCTGTCCATCCGCGCCGGTCATCACGCGGATATGGCTGATGATGACATCATGGCCCTTGAGATCGATGCCGCCCTTGATGATCGTGATGCCCGGCGATGGTGCGGTCTGGCCGGCAATGGTGAGATAGGGCTCGGTGATGGTGAGCGAGCTGCGTTCCAGATCGATGATGCCCGCTACCTCGAACACCACGATGCGCGGGCCCTTGGCATTCACTGCCTCGGCGAAGGAGCCCGGCCCGTCCTTGGCCAGCGTCGTCACGCGGATGATGCGCCCGCCTGCCCCGCCTTTGGTCGGATCCGCCGGATGATCCGCCGCGGAAACGGCCGATATCGGCAGGACCAATACCGGCGCGCCCAGCGCGAGCGCGCTCAGAGCCAACATGGCGTGCCGGACACAGTCTCGAACCATCAAAACTCTCCTCTCCTGCATTTTCTTGACAGAGGGGAGATGCCACTGCAAGAGTTTATGACACCGGTTACCAAAGAGGAGCCGGATCAGGGCGAAAGTCGCGCTGAACAGGGATTTTAGGCGAGAAAGCGGACAGCGAATCATCTTGAGCGCCATGCGCCATTTGGTTCAAACTCCACCCCTTACCCCGTTCTGGCGCAATGATCGGCCTGAGACCGGACGAAGGGGATGAGGACATGAACCGCAGATTTTCAACCATTTCTCTGGCCAAGCTGGCCCTGATCGCAAGCACCGCCCTGGTGGCGCCATCCATGGCGCTGGCCCAGGACGCACCGGCAAGCGCAGCACCGGCCGAAGAAGAAGCCGATGAAGCGATCATTGTCACCGGTTTCCGTCAATCGCTGGAAGCCGCGCTCAACCTCAAGAAAAACGCGGTGGGCGCGGTCGACGCCATCGTCGCGGAAGACATCGCCAAGTTCCCCGACCAGAATCTCGCCGAGTCGCTGCAGCGCATCCCCGGCATCTCGATCCAGCGTGACGGCGGCGAAGGCCGTGCCATCACGGTGCGCGGCCTTGGCGCCCAGTTCACCCGCGTCCGCGTCAATGGCCTGGAGACAGTCGCCACCTCATCGGACGGCGCCTCGGCCAATCGCGACCGCGCCTTTGACTTCAACGTGTTCGCGTCCGAGCTGTTCAGCAGTATCGTCGTCCACAAGACCGCCGAGGCGTCGCTGGACGAGGGCTCGCTCGGCGCGGTCGTCGATCTCAACACCGGTAATCCGCTCGGCGGCAAATCCGGCCTGCATGGCGCCCTCTCGCTGGTCGGTTCCTATAATGACCTGTCAAAGGATCTCGGCCCCCGCGTCGCCGGCTTGCTGAGCTTCAAAAATGATGCCGGCACGTTCGGCGCCTCCATCTCCGCCGCCTATCAGAAGACCGATACGCTGGAATTGGGCAACAATACCGTCCGCTGGGCCCAAGCGCGCTTTGACTCGGTCGACGGGACCCCGTGCTTCTACAACACGACGGGCACGCTGCCGAGCGTGACCTACACGACCCCGCGCCCCAACAGCGGCGGCACATATCAGCCGAGCGCCGCCTGCGACAAAGCCACGCTCGCCTTCCATCCGCGCATTCCGCGCTATGGCGAGGTACGCCATGGCCGCGAGCGCCTGGGCCTGACCAGCGCACTGCAATTCGAGCCGAGCGATGCGACCAAGATCGCGATCGATGCGCTCTATTCCAAGTTCAGCGAGGACCGCGAGGAGAAATGGGGCGAAGTGCTGCTGCGCTCCAACGAGCGGTCGGTCGATCTGGTCAGCCCCGTCTATGACAGCCATAACAACATCATCGCGGCAACGATCAACGACGCCTATGTGCGCACCGAACATTATCTGCGCCAGTCGTCCACGAAGTTCTACCAGGTCGGCGCGACCTGGGATCAGGACGTCACCGACAGGCTTCGCTTCACGGCCATTGCCGGCCTCTCCAAGTCCAATGCCGATATCCCCGTCGAGACGACCATCGCCTTCGATGACCGTGACGCGCAGGGCTATAAATATGACTATCGCAACATGGCATCGCCGCTGCTGACCTTCGGCACCAGCGTCACCGATCCGGCCAACTTTCAGCTCGCCGAAATCCGCGATCGTCCGTCCAATGTCACCAACCGCTTCAAGACGGCGCAATTGCGGACTGAATATGATCTCAGCGACAATGTGACGGTGAAGGCGGGCGCCATGTGGCGCGAGTTCAAGTTCAACGCCATCGCCTTCACGCGCGATACCGCCGTCTGCGGCAATGGCGGGCTGGATCTCGTGCTCGGCACGATGACCTGCTCGGCCACCTCCGTGTTCGGCCCGTCCGCAGTCTACGGCTTCCCGGTGACGCAGGCGCTCAGCGAGACGTTCACGCTGGGCAAGGCCGGCCAGCCCTCGGGCAACAGCAACAGCTGGGTGGTCGCCAATCTGGCAGCGGCAACGGCCTATACGAAGCTCTACAGCCGGACTGCCGCGCTCGACACCGGCAATAACCGGTCGGTCAAGGAAGCCACCAAGGGCGGTTATATCCAGCTCGATGCCAAGGGCCATCTGGGCGGCCTGGAATTCGCCACCAATGTGGGCATGCGTTATGTGCGCACGGATCAGAGCTCAACGGGCATCCTCTCCGGCACCACGGTGACGGTCGACCGCGACTATGACGACTGGCTGCCCAGCATCAACATCGCACTCTATCCCCACGAGAATTTCATCATCCGTGCTGCCGCCGCCAAGGTCATCACGCGCCCGACGCTCGGCAATCTGACGCCGGGCGGCACGATCGACGGCTTCAACTACCGCATCACCTACGGCAATCCGCAACTCGACGCCTTCCGCGCGACCAATTACGACCTATCGCTCGAATGGTATTTCGCGCCGCAGTCGATCCTGTCTGCCGCCTTCTTCCTGAAGGATGTGAAGAGCTTCCCGATCTCGCAGGCCTTCTCGGCGACCTACGCCTCGACCGGCCTGCCCAAGGAAGCGCTGCCGCCCAGCTCGCCGGCCTTCATCAATTTCGACCCCAACCGGGAATTCACGATTACGGCGAACGTGAACGGCAGTGGCGCCAAGCTCAAGGGCATCGAGCTTGCGCTTCAGCTGCCCTTCCGCTTCCTGCCGGGTGCTTTCAAGAATTTCGGCCTGCTCGCCAACGCCACCTTCATCGATTCCACGGCCACCTATACCGTGCAGGGACCGATCGTCACGGCCTTCGTCCCTGCCACCGGCGCAATCGGGCCGCTCGTCTCCAGCAACCGCACATCGACGCTGTTCGGCGTGTCCAAGAAGGCATTCAACGGCACGCTCTATTATGATGACGGCAAGTTCAGCGCCCGCTTCTCGGCGAGCTATCGCGGGCCCTATATCGACCAGAACAGCGGTACCGGTAATGTGTTCGAGGGCTTTGGCGGTACCACCAACATCGACGCCTCGGTCCGCTACAAGCTGACGGAATGGGTCGAAGTCTCGGTCGAGGGCAACAACCTCACCGACACCTATCGCTACCGCTACACCGACTTGGACGCCAACCGAAACTATGAGAACAATCATTTCGGCCGCACGATCCTGATCGGCGCGCGCTTCAAAATGTAACGCGTTTTGGTTGCCGCATTTTCCGAGTCATCAGGCATGCTGCCTGACTTGAAAATGCTCTGAATAGGTGAGGACATCCCATGGCATGACGCTCGACAGACGAACGCTGATTGCCGCGGGCCTCACCGCCGCCATTGCCTCTCCCTCCCTGGCGCAGACCCCACCACCCTCTGTCGCCAAGGGACCGCCGCCGGGACTTCCACAGCCGATCGAAACGATCGACCTGTGGCCCGGCGGTGCACCGGGGATGCCCGCCACCTCGCTGGCAGAAGTCACCGAGGCGCGCGCCACCGATCCGCTGATGCTCGATCGCGCCGTGCGCGGCATCGTCCTGCCTCGCCTTGCCATATTTCGTCCGGAAAAGCCCAATGGCGCAGCCGTGATGATCACGCCGGGCGGCGCCTACAGGCTGATCGTGGTCGACAAGGAAGGCTACGAGCTCGGCCGCTGGCTGGCGGCGCACGGTTTCACCGCCTTCATCCTCTTCTACCGCCTGCCCGGCGATGGCTGGGCCGCCGGGCCGAACACCCCCTTGAGCGATGCCCAGCGCGCCATGCGCCTCATCCGTCACCGCGCCCGCGACTTTGCCATCGATCCGGAACGCGTCGGCACCATGGGCTTTTCGGCCGGCGGCCATGTCTGCGCCGATCTCGCCGCGCGCTTCGCGACCAGCACCTATGCGGCTGTCGATGCCGCCGACACCCTCTCGCCCAAGCCCTTCTGCGCCGCGCCCATCTATCCGGTGGTCAGCATGGACAAGGCCATCGCCCACCCCGGATCGCGCGACCTACTGCTCGGCCCCAATCCGACCGCAGCGCTGGAAGCCGCACACTCGCCCGACCGCAATATCCCCGCCAACGCCCCGCCCCATTTCATCCTCCACGCCGAGGATGACGAGACGGTACCCGTGGAGAATGCGATCCGCCTGCGCGCCGCCCTCAAGGCACGCGGCATCCCCTGCGAGACGCATCTTTTCGCCCAGGGCGGCCATGGCTTTGGGTTACGGCGGACCATCGGCAAGCCGGTGGAGGCCTGGCCCGAACTCTGGCGCGCCTGGGCACGCTCCATCGGCTTTGGCTGAACCATGGACCGGCGTGAACTCCTGAAGGCGGCCACGCTTGGCCCACTCGCGTTGGGCGGAGCGAGCATGTCCTCCGGCGCCGAAGCAGCACCCGCCCCCTGCCCGCCTGCCCTCACATGGCGGCGCGGTGTCGAGAACCAGCGCATCGCGGATCTGGGCGATGGGCGCTTCCTCAACCCCGTCCTCTCGGGCGACCGGCCTGACCCCGCCATCCTCAAGGACGGCGCCGACTATTATGTGACCTTCTCCAGCTTCGATGCCTATCCCGGCCTCGTCATCTGGCATTCGCGCGATCTGGTGAACTGGCGCCCGCTGGCGCCTGCGCTCCACCGCAATATCGGCTCGGTCTGGGCACCGAGCCTGGAGAAGCATCAGGGCCGCTATCTGCTCTACATTCCGGTCAAGGCGAGCCCCAATGACATCTATGTGAGCTGGGCGGACAGCATCACCGGCCCGTGGAGCGATCCCAAGCCGCTCGGCCTCCACCAGCATATCGACCCCTGCCATGCGGTCGGCGAAGATGGCTCGCGCTGGCTCTTCCTCTCCGGCGGCGACCGGGTGCGCCTGTCCGACGATGGCCTCTCGGTCGCGGGTCCGGTCGAGCATGTCTATGATCCCTGGCGCTATCCAGATGAGTGGGACGTCGAGGGCTTCTCGCCGGAAGGCCCAAAAATCCTGCGTCACGGCAAGTGGTTCTACATGCTCACCGCCGTCGGCGGCACGGCGGGTCCGCCGACCGGCCATATGGTCATCGCTGCCCGCGCGCCGTCCATCCATGGACCCTGGGAGCATCATCCCCGCAATCCGCTGGTGCGCACCACCGACGAGCGCGAACATTGGTGGTCGCGCGGCCATGCCAGCCTGGTCGAGGCGCCGGACGGCAGCTGGTGGGCACTCTATCATGGCTTTGAGAATGGCTACTGGACGCTCGGCCGCCAGTGCCTGCTCGATCCGATCGAATGGACGGCGGACGGCTGGTTCCGCATGAAAGGCGGCGATCTCTCCCGCCCCATCGCCAAGCCCAGGGGCGGCGCAGCGGTGACACCTGGCAAGGCCCTGTCGGATGATTTCACCTCACTCGAACTGGGCAGCAAATGGGCCTTCTTCCGCCCCGCCCCCGATGAAGCCGCCCGCATCCGCACCCAGGACAACAGGCTGTTCCTCAAAGCCAGTGGCGCGGCGCCCTCCTCCGGCTCGCCCCTGCTGCTTACCGCCGGCGACACCAGCTATGAGTTCGAATGCACCATCGAGGTGCCGGCCGGCGGCACAGCGGGCCTCATCCTCTTCTACGACGACAAGCTCTATTGCGGCCTGGGCTTTGACGGCGAACGCTTCGTCACCCATCAATATGGCATTGAGCGCGCCCGTCCCGCGAATTCGCACGGCCGCAAGATGCGCATGCGTGTGACCAACCGGCGGCACATCATCGCCTTCCACACCAGCGGCGATGACGGCGGTACCTGGAGGCGCTTCGACCGGGGCATGGAAGTTTCGGGCTATCACCACAATGTGCGCGGCGGTTTCCTGATGCTGCGCCCGGGGCTTTACGCTGCGGGCGAAGGCGAGACGGCGTTCAGCGATTTCCGGTTTCGGGCGTTGGCAGATTGAAGACCGGCAGATGCGGCGTCTAGTCCTCTCCCACGCCTTTCGGAGAGGACTAATAAGAAAAGCCCGGACCGGCTTGTGGGAGGAGAGCCGGCCCGGGTCATGGTCCGCGCTCGAAAGCGGCGGACGAATAACGTCTTCTAATTAATCGACAATGGTGACATTCGGTTCCCGATAACCGCGTTTCGCCATCACTTTCGTATAATGATAGCGGTTGTCGTGCAGCTCATTGCGATATTCGTCCCAGGCATCGCGCAGATCCTCGGCATCGCTGGCGTCGTTGAGATCCGACTTGAGCTCCTTCTTGGTCTCAAGCACGTTCACGCGATAGTTGAACCAGAACTTGTTCTCGATGCCGGCGATCGGACGCGTGTAGATGCGCGCCTCTTCCTGCTGGGCCATCTGCTGTTCAACCAGCGGGATCGAGGTATTCAGAGCGGCATGCGCAGCAAAAGCACTGCCCAGCGCCAGCGCGGCGATAGAAATGATCTTGATCATGGTTCGTCTCCTTCTCGAAATTTGGCGGCGATTTTCTGCCGCTCAGAAGGACAACGATTGAGCCCGGTCCCTTCATCCATCGGGCGGTATTTTTTTACGTTCAGCGGAGCCAGCCCTGCTCGACTGCCTTGCGTTCACTCGCTGAATCAAAGGCTTCGCCCGTCGCCATATCCTGCGCGGCCGCCATGATCTGCGCTGCACCGGAGCCTGCCTGCCGATAACCGGCCTGCCCGGCCTTGGCGTCTGTCGACTGGCTGCGGACGATTGCCCAGCGGTTGCTCTCGCGGCAGGCGATGCCCGCCGTCTCGCCGGTTTCAAAACCACGGCAATAGCGCCCGTCCTGCGCTTGGAAGCTCACCAGGATGCGGACCGGCTCGCCTTGCTGCGCCGATGCCAACTGGCTGGTCAGCGCGTGATCCAGCGACGCAGCAGCGACCAATGTGCCCCCGGTGCTGCGGATCGGGTCGCTGCTCGGAAACTGGCCACCGATCAGGACGCCCAGCGCAAGCGAGGCCGCCAGAGCGCCTCCCATGACCCAGCGGGTGGGCGCGCCGTTGTCGCTGGCGGCCTTCGCCGCCTTCTCCGCTTCCTTCTGGCGGCGCACCGCGGCAAGCTGCACGACATTGTCCGGCTTCTCCAGCGCCGCCGTAAGCCGCTCCGGCACCGGCATGTCGAGGATCGGGGCGAAATGCGCCGACAATGTCGCGCGTAGCCTGCGATGCGCGGCCACCTGCTCGGCCAGCGCCGGATCGGCGGCCATCGCCGCTTCCACGGTCGCTACATCCTCCGGGCCCAGCTCGCCATCGGCATAGGCCGCCAGCATTTCGGGATCGATCGTCATGCTGCTTCTCCCAGCATCTGTTGCAGGGCATCGCGCCCGCGCACCAAACGGGACGTCAGCGTCCCCATTGGGCAGCCGATGATGTCGGCCGCCTCGCGATAGCCATAGCCCTCGACCATCACGAGCAGGATCGCCTCGCGCTGATCGTCGGGCAATTTCGCCAGCGCGCGCTCGACGAGGCTCAGCTCCACCCGGGCTTCCTGCTCACCCGCCACGCCGACCGACAGGCCTGCCTCCTCATCCGCGAAGGTCGCCTGCCGCCGGCTGCGTGAGCGTGTCTCGTCAATCCAGATATTGCGCATGATCCTGTACATCCAGCTGTCGAGCCGCGTCCCCTCCTCCCACTGGCTGCGGGATTTGAGCGCACGCTCGATGGTCATCTGGCAAAGATCGTCGCCCGCTGCGATGTCGCGCGCCAGCCCCGCCGCGAAACGGCGCAGCCGGGGCAGCAAAGCCACCACTCCATCTTCAAATGACGTGCTCAGAGCCTTTGCCTCTCTGCATTTCACGGATCAAACGAATGGCCTCGTTCGTTTCATCCCTGCATAACGCGAATTACTGAGAATGGAGGCATAAGGCGCATGCACAGGCGCGTCATCATCTTGATGCTCGTCGGGCTGGCCGTCCCGGCCATGGCCCAGCTTGGCCTGCCCTCCGTCGGGCAGACGGTGGGCGGGGTGACCGGCGCTGTCCGCCAGACAGTCGACGGCACGCTCGATCGCGTCGGCAATGCGGATCTCGGCGCGCCGGTCCGCAGCGTGCGCGACCTGGCGCGCGATCGCCTGTCGCGCCTCAATGCGTTCCTGCGAGCGAACCCTGCAGACATCGAGCGAGACGACAGCGGTTTTCCCGCGCGGCGCGGCGTGGTTCTGCTCGTGGATTCCGATCCGTCGGCGCTAGAAGCCGTGCGCAAGCTGGGCTTCGGTGCACGGCCGGTCGAGGGCCTCGATGCACTGGGCCTGTCATCGGCGGAACTGGATGTGCCGCAAGACATGAAGCTGGACGATGCGCTGAAGCGGCTGCGGACTGCGCTGCCGGGCAAGACGTTCAGCAGCGATCCCATTCACTTCCAGAGCGCGACGGTTGGTGCTTCGAAGGGCGGCGGAGGCGCGGTTTCGTCCGGGCCGGTGCGCACCAGCATCGGCATCATCGATGGCGGGGTGGCCGATGCCGTCGCCGTCTCGGCCCGGCGCAGTTTCGCCAAGGGCGGACCAAGCCCGAGCGATCATGGTACAGCCGTCGCCTCATTGATGCGGAAGGCGGGCGCGACGCAGATCCTGTCCGCCGATGTCTATGGCAAAGATCCGGCGGGAGGCAGCGCGCTCGCCATCGCCCAGGCGCTGGGTTGGATGGCGGCTGACAAGGTGCCGGTCGTTTCGATCAGCCTGGTCGGCCCGTCAAATCCCCTGTTGCAGCGTGCCATCGCTGCCGCCAATGCGCGCGGCATGACGATCATCGCCGCTGTCGGCAATGACGGGCCAGCTGCACCGCCGGCTTATCCGGCGTCCTACCCCAATGTCATGGCCGTAACCGGCGTCGATGGCCGCCAGCGTGTACTCATCGAGGCAGGACGTGCGCTGCATCTCGACTATGCGGCACCCGGTGCCGACATGACCGCCCTCAATGCGCGCGGACGCGACTGGAATGTACGCGGCACTTCCTTTGCGGCCCCGCTTGTGGCGGTGCGTGCGGCGGCCGCCATCGACAGCGGCCAGAGCCTGCGCTCCGCTTTGGATGCCGAGGCACGCGATCTTGGCAAGAAAGGCCCGGACGCCGCCTATGGGCGCGGCCTGCTCTGCGGGAATTGCATCCGCCGCTGAAATTTTTCGCGGCTCGATGGATGAAAGCCTGAACCCCACTCGTTTGCCTTTGTGAGAGCGCCTTCACCGGCACTCCGCAGACAGTGGAAAGGAATTCATCATGAAAGCTCTTCTGATCGCATCGGCCGCCCTGTCGCTGGCAGTGGCTCCGGCTTCCGCACAGCTTCTCGGCAGTGGCGGCGCCGGCGGCCTTGGCGGCACTCTGGGTGGTACACTCGGCGGCATGGGTGGTGGCACGCTTGGCGGCTCGGGTACCGGCATGGGCAATGGCTCGCTCGGCGGCACCATCGACCGCGTCGGCCCCGGTGACAGGCTCGGCCGTCTCGGCGGCACCACGGATGGCGCGCTTTCGGGCACCGGCAGCACCAGCGGCAGCCAGAAGGTCGACCGCAAGTCGGGCACCGTCTCGGCCGACCGTTCGGCCAGCGGCGCGCTTGGCGGCACGCTCGGCCAGACGCTCGACACCCCCAATCGCACCGTCAATGCGGGCGGTTCGGCCAATGGCTCGGGCAGCGGCAACGCAAATGGCAGCGCCGACCTGATCGGCACGGACGATGTGCGTGGCACCGTTTCCAACGCCCGCTCCTCGGCCCAGCCGCTCGTCGGCACGGCGCGCAGCACGGTCGGCTCGACCAAGGACCGCGTGACCGGCACGGTGGGCACTGCCCGCACGACCACGGCGAACGCAGTCGGCACGGCGCGCGGCACGGCCAGCGCCACCGCTGACAATGCTCGCGGCTTTGCTCAGACCCAGGGTCAGATCGCCGGCAATGCCGCCTCCAGCCTCGCTGGATCGGTCAAGCCGGGCATGGAAATCCAGTCGCTCAAGGGTGAAACGATCGGCACCGTCCGCAAGGTCAACACCGATGCCAAGGGCGCCGTCCAGTCGATCCTGGTCGATGTCGATGGCCGCGCCGCGACCCTGCCCGCCGGCAACTTCTCGGCCAATGGCGATGCGCTCGTCTCCGGCATGACCGAGGGCCAGATCAAGAAGGCCTCGAAGGAGCAAGCCGCTGCGAGCAAGAGCGCCGGCTAACGGGCAGCGCCCTTTCGATCCCGCTGCGAGGATCGCGTGTGCCCGGCAAGTGGGATTGCCGGGCACATTGCTTGGACGGGATTTTGATCACAATCGGTTTGCGATCCATCTGTTGACTATGGGGCCGCATTTCGAAAAGGCCCGACACAGCGGAATCACGCGCGATTGAGGGGGCTTCCATGAGCTACGATGGGCGGGACGCACCCGCGCCAGACCGAAGGCTGACGCTCGCTCTATTTCTGATCCTGCTGGTTGCCATCGTCACTCTCTTCAATGCCGATCATTTTGGGGGCGCCTACGCCGGGTTGGCCAGCTTGCTGATGATACCGGCGGCCATCGGTGGCCTGATATCCCAACTCTCCGATCCAGGCGGACGCCAGGGGCCGATGGGCTGCTTCGTCTGGCCAACAGTTGGTTTGATCGCCATCACGGCTCTGGCTGCGCTGATCTTCGGCGAAGGCGCGATCTGCATCGCGATGGTGCTTCCAATCTGGATACCGGCCGCAATCGTTGGCGCCCTGGTCAATCGTTATAATGCCAGACGCGATCGCCACAATGATCCATCGCGCCTGAACAGTGTCGCCTGGCTGGTTCTTCCCCTTCTCTTGGTCACATCGGAAGCCGCGCTGCCGCCGGATTGGCAATCCCGTTCGGTGGTTCGCGAAGTCGTCATCGATGCCAAGCGGGAAGAGATTTGGCCGCTCCTGTTGAGCGTTCCCAGGATTTCCCGCGATGAAGGGATCGCAAATTTCACTCAGGACATCCTCGACGTTCCCCGGCCGACGGATGCCGATCTGATTACGCGTCAGGGAAGGCTTGTGAGGATCGCGCACTGGGGCGCAGATCTGAGTTTCGAAGAAATCATCGTCGCCAAAAAGCCCGGAGAGACGCTCGGCTGGCGGTTCGCATTTCCAGACAAATCGGTTCAGGAGTATACCGATCATCATATCTCGCCGGACGGCCCGCTGCTGAAGATCGAGACGGGACGATATGATCTGCTGACGCTGCGCGACGGACGGTCTGTGCTGAGATTGACGACGACATACCGCATGAAAACGCGACTGGGCGGCTATCTCGGTTGGTGGGGTGAAAGACTGCTGGGCGACGTACAGAACAACGTCCTGACAATCATCAAGGATCGCGCCGAGAGGCGTGCTCCTGCGAAAGCAGGCGCCTAGGGCCGGATAGCGCTGCGTTCGATCTTGATCGCCCTGGACTCCTGCTTTCGCAGGAGCACTGAAGGGTTAGACGATCCCAGCCCCGCTCCCGGCAGCCCGGCGCTCCTGCGCCTTGCGTTCGCGCCAGCGGCTCGCGCGATAGGCCATGACGGGGTCGATCGCCCCGCCCGCTTCCACGCGCACTTTCGCCAGCAGCGGCGACACGTCGATATTGTAAGGCCCGCGCAGCGCCCGGAAGCCCAGCATCGCATCGTTGCGCTCCTGCGCCTCACGCAGCGCGTCGCGATCTACCAGCAGCGCCTTGGCGAGGCTCTGGACGATCGCTTCGGCCGAGCTGAGCATGGACTCAATGGGATCGGTCACATTGTGCGACTGGTCGATCATGTAGCAGGGATCGAAGCCGTCGCGCGGATTGAGCTCGGCTTCGACCAACTCGTTGAAGATCAGGTAGAGCTGGTGCGGGTTGATCGCGCCGCTGTCGAGATCGTCATCGCCATATTTGCTGTCATTGAAGTGGAAGCCGCCGAGCTTTCCGAAGCGATGCAGCCGCGCGACGATCTGCTCGATATTGGTGTTGGGCGCATGATGGCCGAGATCGACCAGGCATTTGGTCTTCGGGCCCAGCTCCTGCGCGGCAAGGATCGACGTGCCCCAGTCCGAGATGACCGTGGAGTAGAAAGCCGGCTCATAGAGCTTGTGCTCGAGCAGCATCTGCCAGTCGTCCGGCAGCGCGGCATAGACCAAAGCAGCGGCATCCAGATAGCGGTCGAGCGAGCGGGCGAGGTCCTGCTGTCCCGGGAGATTGGTGCCGTCGCCAACCCAGACGGTCAGGGCCTTGGAGCCCAGCTTCCGGCCGATTTCGACGCACTCGATATTGTGCGCAACTGCCAGTTCGCGCGCCGCTGCGTCCGTCGAACTGAGCGAGCCATGGGCATAGGTCGCGCTCTGGCCCGGCTGATCCTGAAAGGTGTTGCTGTTGACCGCATCGAAGCCGAGCCCCAGCGCCGCAGCCTCATCGCGCAGCCCGGCATAATCGTCGACCATGTCCCAAGGGAAATGCGGCGAGACGCGCGGCGTCACCCGGCAGAGCTGGTTGATGACCGCGCAATCCTCCAGCTTCTCGTGGATGTTGGTCGGCTCGCCGGGGATCGGGAATTTGGCGAAGCGCGTGCCGCCCCGGCCCGCACCCCATGTCGGCGTCGCTACAGTGAAGCGCGCAACGCGGGCCTTGACCGCCTCGACATCCACGCCGCGCCGCTCCAGCTGGCGGGTCAGCGCGCCATAATCTTCCTCCAGCGCATCCAGCAGCGGCGCATTGGCTTCGGCAATCAGGTCGGCGGCAATGGGAAGCGACATGGACGGTTCCGGACTTAGCGGGGGAAGGCCTGCTCATTGCCGGCATCGACATTGAGCATGTTGCCGGTCGATTTAGCGGACAATTCGCCGGCAAAGAAATAGACCGCCTCGGCAATGTCCTCCGGCAGCACGTCGCGCTTCAGCAGCGAGCGGTTGCGATAATGCGCTTCCAGTTCCGCGCCCGGATCGATGCCATAGGCGCCGGCGCGTTCCTGGCGCCAATCGCCGTCCCAGATCTTGGAGCCCTTGATGACCGCATCGGGATTGACGACGTTGACGCGAATGCCAAAGGGGGCGCCTTCGAGCGCCAGGCAGCGGGCAAGATGGTTCGCAGCCGCTTTCGCAGACGCATAAGCCGAGGCATTCTTGGCAGCCGCGACGGCGTTCTTGGAGCCGATGAAGATGATCGAGCCCCCGCCCTGCGAGGCCATCGCCTTCATCATCGGGAAGGCAGAACGGGCCGTCAGGAAATAGCCCTCAGCGAGCACGTCATGATTGCGACGCCACAGCTCGGTGGTCGTCTCCTCGATCGGCGCCGCCGACGCGATGCCGGCATTGGCAACGAGGATATCGACGCCGCCAAATTCGCGCGCGCAGGTCTCGAAGGCAGCAGCGACCTGCGCCTCATCGGTCACGTCGCAGGCGGCGGTGCGGATCACATCGCGGCCATATTGCCCGGCAAAAGCAGCCTTGGCGTCTTCGAGCGACGCCTCGTCCCGGTCCGCGAGCAGCACGCAGGCGCCTTCGCTCAGCAGCCGCGCGGCGGTCGCCCGGCCGATGCCGCCTGCTCCGCCGGTCACCAGCGCGATCTTGCCGACGAGGGGCTTTGGCTTGGGCATGCGCTGGAGCTTCGCTTCTTCCAGCAGCCAATATTCGATGTCGAACGCTTCCTGCTCGTCGAGGCCGATATAGGAACCGATCGCTTCCGCGCCGCGCATCACATTGATGGCATTGGCGTAGAATTCACCCGCCAGGCGCGCGGTGGTCTTGTCGGCGGCAAAGGTCATGCGGCCGACGCCCGGCACCAGGATCACGACCGGATTGGGATCGCGCATCGCCGGGCTGTTGGGCCGCCTGCAGCGCTCATAATAGGCCTTGTAGCCCGCGCGATAGGCGTCGAGCTTGGCCGTCAGCACAGACGCGTCGTCGAGATCGGCGACGTCCAGAGTCAGCGGCGCGATCTTGGTGCGCAGGAAATGGTCCGGGCAGGATGTGCCGATGGCCGCCAGCCGCGCAAAGTCCGCGCTGCCGGTAAATTCCATCGTCTCGGCATCGTCCGACCAATGACCGATCTTGGTCCGCGCGCCAGTGAGCAGGCCACGCAGCTTGACCATCGCCTTGGCCGCAATCGCGGCGCGATCCGCGAGCGGCGCGACAACCTGCCCGCCAAAGGCCGGCTTACCCGCCATGCCCTTGTTCAGATATTCCGCCGCCTCGGCGATCAAGCGCACTGTCCGCTCATAGCAATCGCGCGCGTCCGTGCCCCAGCTGATCACGCCATGACCGGCCAGCACCACCGCCTCGATGCCCGGATGCGCGGCGACATAATCGCGCAACTGCACGCCCAGCGTATAACCCGGCCGCTTCCACGGCAGCCAGCCGACGCGGCCGCCCCAGATCGCCTTCGCAGCTTCCTCGCCGCCACTCGACGCCGCCAGCGCGATGATCGCATCGGGATGGACATGGTCGACATGGGCGAAGGGCAGCAGCGAGTGGAGCGGCGTATCGATCGACGCGGCACGGCCGTTCAGGTTGAAGGTGCAATGGGGCAGATAGCCGACCATCTTGTCGTCATCGTCCGGCCCGCCATAGTGGCGCTCCAGCCCCAGCAGCTTCTCCTGGTAGAGCGTGGCAAAGCCGTCGAGCTTCATCGAGCCGATATCGCCGCCCGATCCCTTGACCCACAATATCTCGACCTGTTCGCCGGTCAGCGGGTCGGTTTCCATGAGCTTGGCGGAGGTATTGCCGCCACCGAAATTGGTGATCGTCAGGTCGCTGCCGAGCAGGTTCGAGCGGTAGAGCAGCAGCGCTTCGGGCGACATGGCCGCCGCCGCCGTGGCATCCCAGCGGCTGGACGGAATCGCGAAAGAAAGGGCTGGCGCTGACAGCACGGAAGGGTGAGCGTTCATCGGCGGCTCCTAACATTCGAGCTTTGCAGGATCAATCGGATTCGCTACCAGACAATCAATAACGCGCAATTAGCGTGAGGGGAGGAAGCGCTGGAAAAGAGTTGCGCCATCGTCGTCGACATCGGCAAGACGATGAGCAAGGTCACCCTGTGGGACCGGGCAGGGACGCAGCGCGACCGTATCACGCGGCCCAACCAGATCAATGCCGATAAGCCCTATCGCAGCCTTGATTTTCAGGGAATCTCGGACTGGCTGATCGAGGTGCTGGGACGCTTCTCGTCTTACCCCGTCGAGGCGATCATCCCCATTGGCCATGGCGCGGCCTTTGCGGGTCTTAAGGGCGATCAACTGGCCTTCCAGCCCTTCGATTACGACCAGCCCATCCCCGACGATGTGATGAGCGAATATCGCTCACAGCGCGATGCCTTTTCGCTCACCGGCTCCCCGGCGCTGGCCTGCGGCCTCAATATGGGCGCGCAACTGCACTGGCTGGAGCAGCTGCAAGGGCCGGCCTTCGAGAGCGCAACATTGCTGCCTTGGGCGCAACTCTGGTCCTGGGTCCTCTCCGGCGAGGCGCGCAGCGAAGTCACCAGCCTCGGTTGCCACAGCGACCTCTGGGCGCCCGCCCTGGCCACCTATTCGTCCCTCGCCGCGCGGCGGGGCTGGGTGAACCAGTTCGCGCCCATCGCGCAGGCCGGCGCCACCATCGGCACGCTGCGCCCCGATATCGCGGAAAAGACCGGCCTCCCGCCCGAAACCCGCATCCATTGCGGCCTGCACGACAGCAATGCCGCCCTCGTCGCCGCGCGCGGCTTTGCCGATCTGGCCGACCGCGACGCCATGCTGCTCTCCACCGGCACCTGGTTCATCGCCATGCGCACGCTTGCGGCCGACAGCTATGTGCCCACACTGGACGAGGCCCGCGATTGCCTCGCCAATGTCGACGTGGAGGGCCGCACAGTGCCGTCCGCGCGTTATATGGGTGGCCGCGAAGTCGAGATGCTTGGCGGCGGCATCGACCGGCCCGGGCTCGATGGGCTGGAGGCGGTGCTCGCCAAGGGTCTCATGATCACCCCCTCGCTCGTTCCGGATTGCGGCCCCTTTCCCGATGCCACCAGCCGGTGGATCGGCACGCCCGCCAATGACGCGGAGCGGCAGGCGGCGACCGCTCTCTATGCCGCGCTGATGGCCGCCACTGCGATCAATCTCGTCGGCCCGGCCGAATGCCTGCTGATCGAAGGCCGCTTCGCGCGCAGCGAACTCTTCACCCGCACCCTCGCCAGCCTGCTGCCCGATTGTGATGTGATGCTGTGCGAAGCGGAGCTCGACGCCTCCTTCGGCGCGCTGCGCCTGATCTGGCCGGACCTCGTCGCCGATGCACCGCTGCGCCGCGTCGATCCGCTGCCGCGCGATATCACCGCCTATGCCGAGCGCTGGGCGGCGCTGAACCACAAACAAGAACATGCTTGAGAGGAGCCACGGGGGATGAGTACGGCAGAGAAGGGGCACTGGCGCAATACGACGCTGGCGGGCCTGGCCAATTATATCGACGCGGGCTCCATCGTCGCGGGTTCCGTCGCGCTCGCCCTTTGGAAGGATATTTACGGCCTCTCCGACAGTTTTCTCGGCCTCATCGGCGCGTTCAGCGCCAATGCCATTTCGGCGGGTATCGGCGCCCTCATCGGCGGCTGGCTGTGCGACCGGGTTGGCCGCAAGCGCATCTACCAATGGGACATGCTCGTCTATGCCGCCGGCATGGCGCTGCTGGTCTTCGCCTCCGCGCCGTGGATGATCGTCGCGGGCTTCATCATCGTCGGCCTTGCGGTCGGCGCGGATATTCCCGCGAGCTGGTCGCTCATCGCCGAACAAGCCCCGGAGGGCCAGCGCGCCAAGCATAGCGGTCTCGCCCAGGTGCTCTGGTATCTCGGCCCTGTGGTCGTGCTGCTCATGTCGCTGGCCCTCACCGATCTCGGTATCGACGGCATGCGCATCGTCTTCGCCCATCTGCTGGTCATCGCCCTCGGTCTCACCCTGCTGCGCTCGCGCATGAGCGAATCCCGTCTCTGGGAAGAAGCGCAGGCCTCGAGCGAACCCCGCCCGCCGGTAAGCACGCTTCTGAAGGGCAAATATCTCGCCTCCATTCTCGGCCTTGTCGGCATGTACGGCTTCTGGAACCTGTGGGCCGGCACCAACGGCTTCTTCTTCCCCTATATCCTGCGCACAGTCGGCGCCGCGACACAGGCGGAGAGCATCGCCATCCAGGCCGTGAGCTTCGCCATCGGCATGGCTTCCATCTACTTCGTGTTCATGCACCTCGCCGACAAGGTGAACCAGCGCACCCTTTTCATCGTCTCCGCGATCATCCAGGTCGTCGGCATGGCGTTGCTGGCGGTCTTCCCGCTCACCATCCCTGTTGCTCTGCTCTATGTCTTCCTGCTCCAGTTCGGCGGCGGCTTCGGCGCGCAGAGCTTTTTCCAGCTGTGGAGCTCGGAACTCTTCCCCACTTTGCTGCGCAGCACGGCCCAGGGCATCGCCTTCGCCATCGTCCGCATCGGCCTTGGCATCTTCAGTTTCTTCGTGCCGATGCTCACCGCGACGGGCTTCACCACACTGGCATGGATTCTCACCGGATTCCTCGCCATAAGCGGATTGATCGGCGCCTTCTGGGCACCGCGTAACGAAGGCAAGACGCTCGAGCAGATTTCGGGCGGACAGGCGTCATAAGAGAAGGCAGAACCGGGTCAATGCACGCCGCAGAACGCGAAAAGCTCATCCTCCAGGCGCTGGCTGCGACCGGCTTCGTGAGCTATCGCGATCTGGAGCAGCAGCTCGATGCATCGCCCGCCACCATCCGCCGCGATCTCGGCCGGCTGGAGGATCAGGGCCGCATCGAGCGCGTCCATGGCGGCGCCAAGCAGGTCGGCCATGTCAATCGCCCGGGCGATAATGGGTTCAGCCTGGCAGTCACGCCTTTCGACCAGAACATCACCCTGCACCTCGCCGAGAAGCGTGCCATCGGCAAGGCCGCGGCGCAGCTTTGCAATGTCGGCGAAGGCGTGATGATCGACGGCGGCACCACCACCCTGCAAATGTGCCCACACCTCGCCGGGCGCGATTTGCAGGTGCTCACCAACTCGCTGCACATCGTGAACGCGCTGCTGCCCCAGGCGGGCACGCGCATCCTCGTGCCCTCGGGCGCTGTGTTCCGCGAGCAGAACATCATCCTCGCGCCGTCGGGCGAAGACAGCATGCCGCGCTTCCACGCGCCCAAATTGTTCATGGGCGCGGCTGCGGTGGGCCCGCAGGGCGTGATGCAGACCGATCCGGTGTTGGTGGCGGCCGAGCGACGCCTCATCGACCGCGCCGAGGAAATGATCCTGCTCGTCGACAGCTCGAAATTCGCGTCCCGCTCCGGCGCAATCGTCTGCGGGCTGGATGAGGTCGATGTGCTGATCACCGACAGCGGGATCGGCGATGACATGAAGCGTGCGGTCGAGAAAGCGGGCGTGAGGTTGATTATCGCCTGACATAAAGCCCTCTCCCGCAAGCGGGAGAGGGCTTTACGTTGCGCTTCTGTCACCCCCAAAAAACTGGCGCGCTCCAACCGGGGAGCGCGCCATCCTGAGCGAAAGACCAAGTCCCGGGTGGGGTTTAGAACTTGGCGGTCGCCCCGAGGAAGAATTCGGTGCCGAGCACATCATAGGTGGCCGGGTATGTGTTCGCACGCACCTGCGGGCTGCCCACCACCGGCGGTTTGGCGCCGAAGATGTTCCGCGCACCGCCAAACAGCTCGATATTCTTGATCGGCTCCACATTGAAGCTGAGGTCGAAATAGTGGCGGCTCGGCAGCTTCGGATAGGAGATGGTGTCGAGCGCCGGCGGCGTCGCACCCTGGCGCAGCGGCACCAGATAGCGATCCGTGGTCACCGAGGAGAGGAAGCGGTGACGCAGGCTGAAGCTCATCGTGCCGATATTGTAGGTGACGCGGCTGGAGCCGTGCCACTCGGGGATCGGCTCGCCGCAGGTCAAACCGAATGAGCCCACGCACTTGTTCTGGATGTTCGGCAAAGCCTGCAACGGTGTCGCCGTGAACTCGTTGGTCCATGTCCAATCCGTCGCGAGATCGACGCGGTTGCCGCCCAGATCGAAGGAATAGCGCACGACCAGGTCCACGCCCGACGTCTTGAGGCCGCCAGTATTGGCCTGACGTATCTGCGCGGCGTTCGTATCGGTGATGATGCCGGTGGCCGGGTCACGCCTGATCGCCTTGCAGAACTCGCTATTGGGATCCTTCAACACGTTGAAGCAGAGGTTCATCGTGTTATTGAAACCGCCGCCGAGCTGCGAGATGGCGCCGTCGAGCTTGATGTTGAAATAGTCGATGCTGAAGCGCAGGCGCGGAATGGCTCTGGGCGCAACGACAATACCCGCCGTCCAGGTATCCGATCGCTCGGCCGCAAGATTTGGATTTCCGCCGGTATCGATCGGAATGTAGGGGTTGGGTTGGACGCCCGCCGTGAATACGAGCGAACTGGGTACGCCGTTGGCGACACAAACGGCTCTGACATCGGCCGTCTGTTGCGCGGAGGGCTGGCGGTTGGAACAGGGGTCGCTTGAGTTTGGTACCTCGCGAGCCACACCTCCAAATAGATCACCGACGTTCGGCGCACGGATCGCGCGCTGATATTGGCCGCGCAGAGTTACATCATCGATCGGCCGGAATTCGAGGCCGCCCAGATAGGTCCACACCCCGCCAATGCCGGCAAGGCTGTAGTCCGAATAACGGAAGGCACCGTTGGCCGTCAGCGACGATAGGATCGGCACACGAATTTCGCCGAACACCTCTTTTGCAGAAAGCTTGCCACTGGTCGGCAAGCCCGCATTGAAGCCAACCACGTCACCCGAGGACAGGAAGCTGTCCGGCGCATAGGCCGCGCTCATCGCGCGCCACTCGGCGCCCACGCTGAAGCCCACATTGCCCGCCGGCAGCTTGAAGAGCGTGCCGGTGAGGCTGGCCTGGGCGACCTGCATCTCCGCCTCGGTCGTATTGGTCGCGCTGATGCGCACCGCTGTCGCGCATGCTTCAGTGATATTGTCGCCAAAGACGTTACAGACCGGATTGGCCGATCCGGAACGCAACTCCGCCGCCTGCAGCCTGCTGCGCGACATGGCGTTGAACAGCTTCTCCGTCGTCTCGGTGCGAGCGTAGGTATAGTAGATGTCCCATTTGAGATCATTCGCGCCAATGTCGCCGCCAAGACCGGCGGTTGCACGGAAAGTATTGCGGATCTCATCTGCCATGCGAGGACCAACGCCGACATAGCGCTTGCCGAAGGTAATCACCGCAAGCCCATCGCCGGGCGTGGTAGTGCGGCTGGCTGAACCGCTCACCACAGTGGTGACCGGAAGCGTTTCCGCTAAGTCGAGTTGACGCAATACTTCCTGCATTTGCGTCGAGAGATAGGGGTTGTTGACGTCGAACAGCGTACTCGTGCCGACATTGCTCGGCGCAAGACGCATCTTCACCCGGTTGTTGGAATAGTGGAACTCCGCATAGCCGGTTATGCTGTCGGTCAGATCATAATGGCTGAACATGTTCGCCATCCAGCGTTCCTGCGGGATGATCAGATAGTTGTCCGGACCCAGGTTGAAGCGGTCCTGCGGATCCAGTGCGGCGCGGGCCTGCTTGCCCGTTGCATCGAAGGTGATGCCGAAGGAACCAGCATTCCCGACGCCCGCTGCAATATATGCCGCGTTAAGTGCTGCGTTGGCTCCGTTTGGCGCCTTGCCGGCGTCAAAGGAGATGCGGCCCAGCGGAATATCCCCCGACCCGCCGGCCACGAAGCCCGGGATACCGCCAGCCCCGCGGCAGGTCTGACCGCTCGGAACGACAAGCGGCGTGCCCGCCCGATCTGGCGACGCCGTGGCTGCGGTGACGCAGCCGTCCGACAGCGAGTCAAAGGTGAAACCGCCACGCTCTCCGCGGGTGATGCCACCGCGCGTCATATAGTTGAGGGAGACGACGATATTACCACGATCCTCGGCGAAATTGCCGCCGACCGTGAGGTCGAAGCTCTTGTTGAGCGTGGTCGTGCTGCTGTCGAGACCCAGATTGGCGCTGACTTCAACGCCGCTGAAATCCTTGCGCATCACGAAGTTGACGACGCCGGTGATGGCGTCCGAGCCATAGACGGCCGAGGAACCGCCGGTCACCACTTCGGTCCGCTCGATCAGTGCCGCCGGAATGGTGTTGATGTCCGTGACCTGCGACGGGCCATGGATAGCGAAGCGGCGGCCGTTGACGAGCACGAGGTTGCGGGTCGAGCCAAAGCCGCGCAGGTTGAGGTCGGCGATACCGCCCGGCACGGTGTTGGCCGAGGCGCCGCCATTGGTCGAGGCGACAAACTGCGGGTTTTCGCTGAGGATACGCTCGACGTTCACGCTGCCGGACAACTTGATGTCCTGCGCGTCCACGACGGAAACGGGGGTCGAGGCGTCAAAACCTTCGCGGGCGATGCGCGAGCCGGTGACGACGATGGCTTCGGACTCTTCATCCGCCGGCGCATCCTGTGCAAAAGCCGGCTGCGCACCAAGCACTGCCGTCAGCGCGAGCGACGCGCCTGCCAGCGAGACTTTGAGCCCTGCCCTGATCGATTGCCTGTTCATTATCTGCCTCTCCCCAAAAAACGCGGGCGCTGTGCGCCTGGCTGTTCCCCTGGGACATCCGGCCCGAAAGCTGGCCGCCATCCCTTCGCTTAGATCGTTGAAAGGGCGCAGCTGTGCAGGAACACAGGCTGTCAGCCAGTCATTTTCGATCCATTTGAGCCAGTGATGATGCGTACCAATCGAAATGGCAAGCAAATAACTTCAGATATGATCATTTGATGATTGAAATCGGTCAGACCGCAACAGTCGGCGCGCGCATCCTCCGCCCAATCGTTGACGCCTCAACTCGCCACACAGCGAAATGGGTCAATCGACCGACTGTTGCCAAAGTCATCCAAGGGGCTAAGCTTGCCGCCAAGGAGAGGGGAAAATTTCATGGTCAAGAAACCCGATGAGTCGCCCGCGCTGAACGTGGACCGCCGCGCATTTCTGGGCGCGGCGACGCTCGGCACCAGTGCCGCCATTGCCGGGCTCGGCGCATCGCTGCCCGCGCAGGCCGCCACCGCAAAGACGCCCGCCCCTCAGGTAGACTTCCCCGACAGTGGCCGCAGTTTCGGCGGCGGCGCACCCGGCACCAACATCCGTGCCGAGATCGACCTTTATGACTGCGAAGTCGAAGGCAAGCTGCCTGCCGACCTGGACGGCGTCTGGTATCGCGTCGGCCCCGACCCGCAATATCCCAAGCCCGAGCAATATGCCGGCGACATCGCTTTTGACGGCGAAGGCCATGTCTCCATGTTCCGGATCAAGGACGGGCATGTCGACTATCGCACCCGCTATGCGAAGACGCAGCGCTGGAAGGCGCAGCACGCAGCGCGGCGCTCGCTGTTCGGCATGTACCGCAACCCCATGACCGATGACCCCAGCGTCAAGGGCCTCTCGCGCGGCACCGCCAACACCCAGCTCTTCGTGCACCACAAGAAACTGCTGGTGTTCAAGGAAGACAGCCCGCCGGTCTATATGGACCCGTGGACGCTCGATACGGTCGACGATTATTATACGTTCGGCGGCAAGATGAAGAGCCAGACGCACACCGCGCATCCGAAGATCGACAGCGAGACCGGCGAATATATCAGCTTCGGCTATGAGGCGAACGGCCTGCTCTCGAAGGACATCTTCATCTTCGCGGCTGATCCGAGCGGCAAGGTGAACTGGACCACGACAGTGCAGGCGCCCTATGCGGGCATGATGCACGACTTCGCGGTCACGCAGAAGCACATCATCCTCTATCTGACGAACATGGTCGCCGACATGGACCGCATCAAGGCGGGCGGCGTTCACTTCTCCTATGACAGCAAGGCGCCCTGCTACCTCGGCATCATGCGGCGCGGCGGCGACGGCAAGGACCTCAAATGGTTCACCGGCCAGAACCTGTTCTGCACTCATGTGATGGGCGCCTGGTCGGATGGCGACAAGGTGACGGTGGATATGGACGGCGGCGAGGCCAACCAGTTCCCCTTCTTCCCGCAGCTGCACGAGCCGTTCGATCCGGCCAAATCGTCGGGCCTCGTCCGCCGCTTCACGGTCGACCTCTCGAACAAGGGCAATGACCGCTATCAGACGCAGACGCTCTATCCGCAGATCAGCGGCGCGCTCTCACGGCAGGACGACCGCTATCACACCGTGCCTTATCGCTATGGCTTTATGAACAGCTTCGGCCCCGGCGGCGGCAGCTGGGCGATGTTCGACCATGCGACGGGCAAGACGCAGATGGTCTCGGTGCCGGGCTATTCGCTCTCGGAGATGACTTTCATCCCGCGCAAGAAAGGCGCGCCGGAGGGCGACGGCTATCTCATCGGCCTGGGCAGCAGCCAGAAGGAAGCCGGACGCTCCGACCTCATCCTGGTGGACACGCAGGATCCGGCCGCTGGCCCTGTCGCCCGCGTGAAGATGCCTTTCAAATGCGTTGGGCAGGTTCATGGCTTCTGGGCCGATGCAACGCAGCTGCCGGCCGAAAAGGTGCGCACTGCGTGATGGGCTTGGGCGGCGTGCGATTGCAGAAAGTCCTGGCGGCGACAGCATCTCTGGCGTTGCTGTCGGCCGCCCCCTCGTCCGGCAATGGCCCCGGCTGGGTCGACCATGACCGCATGATGGGCGCGGCCAAGGACGGCAGCCAGTGGATGGGCCCGTCGCGCACTTATGACGAGCAGCGCTTCAGCCCGCTCACCCAGATCAACGACAAAACGGTCAGCAAGCTCGGCCTCACCTGGTATGCCGATATCGACACCGAGCGGGGCATGGAATCCAGCCCGCTGGTCATCGACGGCGTGCTCTATAATGTGCAGCCTTGGAACAAGACCACGGCCTATGACGCCAAGACCGGCCGGGTGCTGTGGACCTTCGACCCGCAGGTGCCGCTCAAATATGGCCGCCTCGCCTGCTGCGACATCGTCTCGCGCGGCCTCGCGGCGTGGAAGGGCAAGATCTATGTCGCGACGCTCGACGGGCGGCTGATCGCGCTCGACGCCAAGACCGGAAAGCCGGTTTGGTCGACCCTCACCGTAGACAATGCCATGCGCTACACCATCACCGGCGCGCCGCGCGTGTTCGACGGCAAGGTGATCATCGGCAATGGCGGCGGCGAAATGGCGGTGCGCGGCTATGTCTCGGCCTTTGATGCGGAGACCGGCAAGCAGCTCTGGCGCTTCCACACCGTGCCCGGCGACCCGGCCAAGGGCTTCGAGAACAACGCCATGGAAACGGCCGCCAAGACCTGGACCGGCCAATGGTGGCTCGCCGGCGGCGGTGGCACGGCGTGGGACAGCTTCGCCTATGATCCGGCGCTCAAGCTCATCTATATCGGCACCGGCAATGGCTCGCCCTGGGCCCAGAAATATCGCAGCCCCAATGGCGGCGACAATCTCTACCTCGCCTCCATCGTCGCGGTGAACGCCGAGACCGGGGACTATGTCTGGCACTATCAGACCGTGCCCGGTGAGGAATGGGATTATACCGCCACCCAGGCGATGATCCTCGCCGATCTCACTATTGCCGGGCGGCCCCGGAAAGTGCTGATGCAGGCGCCCAAGAACGGCTTCTTCTATGTGCTGGACCGCGCGACCGGCGAGCTGATCTCCGCCAATCAATATGTGCCGATCAACTGGGCGACTGGCATCGACATGAAGACCGGCCGGCCGATCGAGAACCCGGCGGTGCGCTATGGCGCAGTGCCGACTTTGCTCTCGCCCGGCCCGGGCGGTGGCCACAACTGGAACCCGATGGCCTATAGCCCGCTCACCAAGCTGGCCTATTTCCCGGTGTCCGAGACCTATATGAGCTTTGCGGAAGCCGAGAGTTTCGACCCCGCCAAGCCCTCGCTCGGCACCGCTTTCACCGGGCATGACGAGGAGCGCAAGAAGCTCGCCGAATATGCCGATGCGCATACCAAGGGATGGCTCACCGCCTGGAACCCCGCGACGCAGAAAGAGGCCTGGCGCGTCCCCTACCCGCTCGTCGGCAGCGGCGGCGTGCTCGCCACGGCGGGCAATCTCGTCTTCCAGGGCACGATCGGCACCACTTTCGCGGCCTATCGCGCCGACAATGGCAAGAAGCTGTGGGAGTTGCCGGTCCAGAATGTCCCCATCAGCGCGCCGATCACCTATATGGTCGACGGCCAGCAATATGTCGCCGTGAATGCCGGCTGGGGCGGCGGCCTCGCCCATGTCGAGCGCGCAAAATATAGCAAGCTGACCGTCTACAAGCCGCGCCTGCTGGTGTTCAAACTGGGCGGCACCGCCAAGCTCCCCGCGCCACCGGCCAGCGCAATGATCGTGCCGGAGCTGCTGCCACCGCCCAAGGTGACGGCCACTGCGGATATGGTCGCCAGAGGCGAGAAGCTCTATGCCGAGAATTGCGCCATCTGCCACGGTGCATCCGCTCGCGGCGGGGTCAAGGATTTGCGCCATATGGAACCGGCCACGCACAAGGATTTCCTCGACATCGTCATCGGCGGCAAGCGTGCGCAAAATGGCATGGCGAGCTTTGCCGACACGCTGTCGCGCGACGACGCCGAAACCATCCACCAATATGTGATTTCACGCGCCAATGCCGATTGGGAAGGCCACTGAGCGCCAGCACTTCAAGCTTCAGATTTTTTTGGGAGAGACCAATGCCGATCAGCAAAATCCGCAAATCCGCGCTCGCCGCCGCCGCCGCACTGGTGATTGCCGGCGCCGCCGCGACCGCCGCCGTCGCCCAGAAAGTGACGCTCCCGCCGAAACCTGCGGCCAACTATGCGCAGGACCGGGCCGAGATCGAGGAGCTGATGTCGCGCTATCTGTTCGCCATCGATTATTTCGACTGGGATGCCTATGTCGGCACTTTTACCGAAGATGGCATATTGACCTTCGCCAGCGGCACGACCCAAGGCCGCGAGAATATCCGCGCGACGGTGATCAAGTTCACCGAAGGCATCGCCAAATTCTACCACACCGAGGACGGCAAGCCCGCCATCCTGCGCCATGTCGTGCTGCAGAAGAGCATCCGCGTGGAAGGCAATCGCGCCTGGGGCCGCTCGCTCTGGCTGGAAATGGCCAATCACGGGCCGCAGGACACGATGAAGATGGGCACCTACGGCCTGTATGAGGACGAGTTCCGCAAGGTCGACGGCAAGTGGCTGATCGCCAAGCGCAATGTGCTCAATGAGTTCATCAAGGGCCGGAATTCCGGGCCGAAGAACCCGGTCGCGGTGATGGACGAGCAGGCCGAGGCGTCCAAGAAGAAGTGAGATTGAGCTCAGCGCCGCCGTAATTCCCTCTACCGCTTTCGCGGGAGAGGGAGGGAGTGCCTTTAGGCGCGGAAGGGCGAGGGTCTTCCTTCACGCACCGCAGTCAAGACCCTCACCCTCCCACAACTTCGTTGCGGGCCCCTCCCTCTCCCGCGAAGGCGGGAGAGGGCATATAAATTTCGTTCCCCAACTCATCGTTCCCCGGGAACCCTTTGCCGACAAAGCCGTTTCCCTAGCCAACTTCGCCGTCCGGAAAGGCGTAAATTGGGGGTGTTATTGACGTGCCGATGCAGGGCAAATGGGTCGAGCCGCCTGCTCGACACCTCACGCTGTCCCTATGCGCGCACGCGCAACCGCAGGCGCGTTGCCCTGCCCTCACTCACAGTCCCACATATCAGGCGCTTATGGCGGCAGGCCTCCCTGCGCCCCGCCCCAGCCATGCCCAGCACAATCAGGAGACCAAGCGATGAACGCTGAAACCCCTCGCTCTTCGACCGCGCGGCGCCAGTTGTTGAATGCGCTACGCAGCCTGAGGCGTGGCGATTTCACGGTTCGCATGGATGAGGATGGCGCAGGGCTCGATCGCGAGATCGCCATGCTGTTCAACGAAGTCGTCTCCTTGAACGAGGAGATGACCCAGGAATTCGAGCGTCTCTCGATGGTGGTGGGCAAGGAAGGCCGCATCACCCAGCGCGGCCGGGTGAAGAACGCAACGGGCAGCTGGGAGACGGGCCTGCGCGCCGTCAACGAGCTGATCGAGGACATGGTGCAGCCCACGGCAGAAGTCGCACGCGTCATCGGTGCCGTGGCCAAAGGCGACCTCTCGCAATCCATGACCGTCGAGATCGACGGCCGCCCGCTGCGCGGCGAGTTCCTGCGCATCGGCAAGGTGGTGAACACCATGGTGGAGCAGCTCGCCTCCTTCGCCTCGGAAGTGACGCGCGTGGCCCGCGAAGTGGGCACCGAGGGCAAGCTGGGCGGCCAGGCCAATGTGAAGGGCGTGGCCGGCACCTGGAAGGACCTCACCGACAATGTGAACGCCATGGCGACCAACCTGACCTCACAGGTCCGCAACATCGCCGAGGTGACCACCGCCGTGGCCTCGGGCGACCTCTCCAAGAAGATCACCGTCGAGGTGAAGGGCGAAATCCTGGAGCTGAAAAACACCATCAACGTCATGGTGGACCAGCTGAACAGCTTCGCCTCGGAAGTGACCCGCGTGGCCCGCGAAGTGGGCACCGAAGGCAAGCTTGGCGGCCAGGCCCGCGTGGAAGGCGTCGGCGGCACCTGGAAGGATTTGACCGACAATGTGAACCTCATGGCCGACAATCTCACCGGCCAGGTGCGTAACATCGCCGAAGTGACCACCGCCGTGGCTTCGGGCGACTTGTCCAAGAAGATCACCGTCGACGTGAAGGGCGAAATCCTGGAGCTGAAAAACACTATCAACACCATGGTGGACCAGCTCAACGGCTTCGCTTCGGAAGTGACCCGCGTGGCCCGCGAAGTGGGCACCGAAGGCAAGCTTGGCGGTCAGGCGCAGGTGCCGGGTGTCGCCGGTACGTGGAAGGACTTGACCGACAACGTGAACCTCATGGCCGACAACCTCACCGGCCAGGTCCGCAACATCGCCGAAGTGACCACCGCCGTGGCCTCGGGCGACTTGTCCAAGAAGATCACCGTCGACGTGAAGGGCGAAATCCTCGAGCTGAAAAACACCATCAACACCATGGTGGACCAGCTGAACAGCTTCGCCTCGGAAGTGACGCGCGTGGCCCGCGAAGTGGGTACGGAGGGCAAGCTCGGCGGTCAGGCCCGCGTGGAAGGCGTGGCCGGCACCTGGAAGGACCTGACCGACAACGTGAACCTCATGGCCGGCAATTTGACCGGCCAGGTCCGCAACATCGCCGAGGTGACCACCGCCGTGGCCAAGGGCGATCTGTCCAAGAAGATCACCGTCGACGTGAAGGGCGAAATCCTCGAGCTCAAGAACACCATCAACGTCATGGTGGACCAGCTCAACAGCTTCGCCTCGGAAGTGACGCGCGTGGCCCGCGAGGTCGGCACCGAAGGCCGTCTCGGCGGCCAGGCGCAGGTGCCGGGCGTCGGCGGCACGTGGAAGGACCTCACCGACAATGTGAACGCCATGGCCGCCAACCTCACTGGCCAGGTCCGCAACATCGCCGAAGTGACGACCGCCGTGGCTCTGGGCGATCTCTCCAAGAAGATCACCGTCGACGTGAAGGGCGAAATCCTCGAACTCAAGAACACCATCAACGTCATGGTGGACCAGCTCAACGGCTTCGCCTCGGAAGTGACTCGCGTGGCGCGCGAAGTCGGTACCGAAGGGCGTCTGGGCGGTCAGGCGCAGGTGCCGGGCGTCGGCGGCACGTGGAAGGACCTCACAGACAATGTGAACGCCATGGCCGCGAACCTCACTGGCCAGGTCCGCAACATCGCCGAAGTGACCACCGCCGTGGCTCTGGGGGACCTCTCCAAGAAGATCACCGTGGACGTGAAGGGCGAAATTCTGGAGCTGAAAAACACCATCAACACCATGGTGGACCAGCTGAACAGCTTCGCCTCGGAAGTGACGCGCGTGGCCCGCGAAGTGGGCACCGAAGGCAAGCTCGGCGGTCAGGCGCAGGTGCGCGGTGTCGCCGGAACCTGGGCTGACCTCACGGACAATGTGAACCTGATGGCCGAGAATTTGACCAGCCAGGTCCGCAACATCGCTGAGGTGACCACCGCCGTGGCCCTGGGCGATCTCTCCAAAAAGATCACCGTGGACGTGAAGGGCGAAATTCTCGCCCTGAAAGACACCATCAACGTCATGGTCGATCAGCTTAACTCATTCGCCAGCGAGGTTACCCGCGTGGCCCGCGAAGTGGGTACCGAGGGCAAGCTGGGTGGTCAGGCGCAGGTGCCCGGCGTGGGCGGCACCTGGAAGGACCTCACCGATAACGTGAACCTGATGGCCACAAATCTTACCAATCAGGTTCGCGGCATCGCCGACGTGGTGACCGCCGTTGCGCAGGGCGATCTCAAGCGCAAATTGACCGTGGACGCCAAAGGCGAAATCGCCGCGCTGGCCGAGACCATCAACTTCATGATCGAGACGCTCGCCACCTTCGCCGACCAGGTGACCAACATGGCGCGCGAAGTCGGCATCGAGGGCAAGCTCGGCGGACAGGCGCGTGTGCCGGGCGCTGCCGGTCTGTGGCGCGATCTCACCGACAACGTCAACCAGCTCGCCGCCAACCTGACCAACCAGGTCCGCTCCATCGCCGACGTGGCCACCGCCGTGACCAAGGGCGACTTGACCCGCTCCATCGCGGTGGAAGCCTCGGGCGAAATGGCCGCGCTGAAAGACAACATCAACGAGATGATCCGCAATCTGAAGGATCAGACACTGAAGAATGCCGAGCAGGACTGGCTCAAGACCAACCTCGCCCGGTTCAGCCGTATGCTGCAGGGCGAACGCGACCTCACCACCGTCTCGAACCTCATCATGTCCGAGCTCGCCCCGCTGGTGAACGCGCAATATGGCGTGTTCTACGTCACCAAGCGCGAGCAGGACGAAACCAGGCTGGAGCTGGTCGCGAGCTATGGCGCCGAGAGCAAGGACGCCCTCAAGCGCGAATTCGGGCTGCATGAAGGGCTCGTAGGACAGGCAGCGGCCGACAAGCGCCCGATCCTGCTCAAGAACGCGCCCGCCGATTTCATCCGCATCGGCTCGGGCCTCGGCCACTCCGCACCCGCCAGCGTGAACATCCTCCCGGCCATCTTCGAGGACGATGTGAAGGCGGTGATCGAGCTCGCCTCGTTCAGCGAGTTCAACGAGACCCACCAGAGCTTCCTCGACCAGCTCATGGAGTCGGTCGGCATCGTGCTCAACACCATCGCCGCCACAATGCGCACCGAGGGTCTGCTCGAACAGTCCCAGCTCCTCACCCAGGAGCTGCAGGCCCGCCAAACCGAACTCACCACCAAGTCCGAGGAACTGCACGCCACCAACGAGGAGCTGGAGGAGAAAGCCCAGCTGCTCGAGAACGAGAAGAAGCAGGTGGAAGCCAAGAATATCGAAATCGAAATGGCCCGCCGCGCGGTGGAAGAGAAGGCCGAGCAGCTCTCGCTCACCTCCAAGTACAAGTCCGAATTCCTGGCCAACATGTCGCACGAGCTGCGCACGCCGCTCAACTCGCTGCTCATCCTCTCCAAGCTGCTGGCGGACAATCCGCAGGGCAACCTCAACGAGAAGCAGACCGAGTTCGCCCGCACCATCCATGGCGCCGGCTCGGACCTGCTGAGCCTCATCAACGACATTCTCGACCTCTCCAAGATCGAATCCGGTACGGTGTCGATCGAGGTCGGCGACATGCCGATGACCACGCTCAAGCAGCACATGGAACGCACCTTCCGCCAGCTCGCTGCGGACAAGAATCTCGACTTCCATGTCCGCTTCGACGCGGGCCTGCCCGCCGCCATCCGCACCGACGAGAAGCGCCTGCAGCAAGTCGTGCTCAACCTGCTCTCCAACGCGTTCAAATTCACCGCCCATGGCTCGGTCACGCTTGCTGTCCGGCGGGCGAAAAAGGGCTGGAGCACCAATCATCCGGTGCTGCGGGGCTCTGAAGGCGCCATCGAGATCGCCGTCACCGATACCGGCATCGGCATCCCCGAGGACAAGCAGAAGCTCATCTTCGAAGCCTTCCAGCAGGCCGACGGCACCACCAGCCGCAAATATGGCGGCACGGGCCTGGGCCTCTCGATCAGCCGCGAAATCGCCCGCCTGCTCGGCGGCGAGCTGCAGGTCCGCTCGACACCCGGCGAAGGCTCGACCTTCACCCTGTTCGTGCCGCTGCAGACCATTGCGCCGGCGCCCGCCATCACGCCCAGCAATGCGCGCTACGAGAATAGCGGCGCGCTGGTCCCAGCCGCGCTGCCAGCTGAATATGAACTGTCCGACGACCGCGACAATCTCGACGACGCGCCGTTCGTCCTCATTGTCGAGGATGATACGACCTTCGCCTCGATCCTGCTCGATCTGGCGCGTGAGGCGGGCCTGAAAGGCGTGGTCTCGACCGCAGGCGCGGGCACGCTCGCCACGGCGCGCAAGCTCCAGCCGGACGCCATCACGCTCGACCTCGGCCTGTCCGACATTGACGGCTTCGTGCTGCTCGATCTGCTCAAGCATGATCCGGACACCAGCCATCTGCCCATCCACGTCATCTCCGGCGCGGACAAAGTGTCTTCCGTGCTCGACATGGGCGCTTTCGGGGTCACGGCGAAACCGGCCGACCGCGATACGCTCGCTGCGCTCTTCGCCGGTCTCGCGGCCACGATCCGCGACGGCGACGGCAAGGCCCGCCGCAGCAAGGCCGCAAATGATGCGACAGAGACGCCGCGCAGCGTACCCGAGCTGGCCAATGCCAAGGTGCTCATCGTCGACGATGACATCCGCAACATCTTCTCGCTGACCAGCGTGCTGCAAAGCTATGGCGTCGAGGTGCAACATGCCGAGCGCGGCCGCGACGGCATCCTCATTCTGGAGCAGACGCCGGACATCGACGTCGCCCTCATCGACATCATGATGCCGGAGATGGACGGCTATGAGACGATGCAGCAGATCCGCCAGCGCCCCCATCTGGCCGACGTGCCGCTCGTCGCCGTGACAGCAAAGGCCATGAAGGGCGACCGCCAGAAATGCCTCGATGCGGGCGCCTCCGATTATATCGCCAAGCCGGTGGACATCGAGTTGCTGCTCGCCCTGCTCCGCGTCTGGATCGCCCGCTCCCGTGAAAGCCGCCAGGATGAACGGCTGCTCGCAGCCATGGGTGAACCGGCAGCTTGACCATCGAGGTCCCCCTTTCCGCCCCGAAGCCAACCGGACCCGGCGCCGCGCCGGTAGAGGCCACCCTGCCTGTGACCCCCTCCAACCGCGTCCGCGTGCTGGTGGTCGACGATGACGAGCGCAATCTTCTCGCTATCCAGACCGTCATCGAGGACATCTCCGAAGTCGTCGTCGCGCGATCCGGCGAGGAGGCCCTGCGTCATCTGCTGAAGAGCGATTTCGCGGTCATCCTGCTCGACGTCTACATGCCCGGCATGGACGGCTATGAGACAGCCCAGCTGGTCCGCAGCCGCGAGCAGACCAAGCGCATTCCCATCGTCTTCCTCTCCGCCGTGAACAAGGAGACCGAGCATCTGATGCGCGGCTATTCGATGGGCGCGGTCGACTATGTGTTCAAGCCGGTCGAGCCGATCATCCTGCGCTCCAAGGTCGCGGTGTTCGTCGATCTCTACATGGCCCGGCAGGAAATCGAGCGCAAAGCCGCGCAGGAGCAGAAGCTGCTCGACGAAAGCCTTCGCCTCAATGCCGAGCGCCTGAAGGCCGAGCAGGAATTGCGCCTCGCCGAGCAGCGCCAGGCCGCGATCATCCAGTCGCTGCCCATCGTCTTCTACCTCGAAGGCGCGGACGAAAGCACGCGCATACCCCGTTTCGTCAGCGGCAATTTTGCGGCCGTGACCGGCTTTGAGTTCTCCGTGCTGCAGGAAAATCCGGACCTTTGGGTGGAGCGGCTGCATCCGGAAGATCGCGAACGCGCCGTCACCTCGCTGCGCGGCCGCCGCATGGGCAGCGGCCTCTCGGTCGAATATCGCTGGCTGTGCGGTGACGGGCAGTACAAGCATTTCCTCGATCAAGCCGTGCTGCTGCGCGACAAGGAAAACCGGCCGGTCGAATATGCCGGCACGCTGCTGGACATCACCGATCGCAAGGATCTGGAGAACCAGCTCGCCCATGCCCGCAAGATGGACGCCATCGGCCAGCTGACTGGCGGCATCGCCCATGATTTCAACAATCTGCTCGCCGCTGTGCTGGGCGGCCTCAATCTGGTCGAGCGGCGCATTCCGCTCGCCAAGGACCAGCAGCGTATCATCGACATGACGCGCCACGCCGCCGAGCAGGGGGCCGATCTCGTCCGCCGCATGCTCGTCTTCGCGCGTCGCCAGACGCTCGAGCCGCAGGCGATCGATATCGGCCGGCTATGGACCTCGACCGACGATCTGCTCGCGCATACGCTGGGCGGCCTCGTCCAGCTCGAATGGCAGGATGTCGAGGACGTTGCGCCCATCTTCGCGGACGAAGGCCAGCTCCAGCTTGCCATCATGAACCTCGTCATCAATGCCCGCGATGCCATGCCGGATGGCGGCCTCGTCACGGTGTCCGCCAGCGACGTGCATCTCGAAGACGGCGATGAGGAGGAACTGGGCGCGGGCGACTATGTGCGGATCAGCGTCTGCGATACCGGATCCGGCATCGCGCCGGAACATCTCGAAAAGGTGACCGAGCCTTTCTATTCCACCAAGGAGCTGGGCAAGGGCACGGGCTTGGGCCTCTCCATGGTCTATGGCTTCACCAAGCAATCGGGCGGCACCATGCGCATCGAGAGCGAATTGGGTGTCGGCACCACCGTCGATCTCTGGCTGCCGGCCGCCGACAAGTCCGAGCCGGTGCCCGAGCGCAAGAGTGAGGAGATATCGTCCGGCCCCACCTCGCCGCTGCACATCCTGCTGGTGGACGATACGGAGAGCGTGCGGGCGACCACGGCCGCGCTGCTCGAAGATCTCGGCCACCAGATCACCCAGGCCAAGACCGCGCCCAATGCGCTCGAAATCCTCGATGAAGCAGTGACCGGCTTCGACCTCATCCTGACCGACTATGCCATGCCCCGCATGTCCGGCGGTGAGCTGATCGAGCGCGCCCGCGAAAAATCGCCGGACATCCCGGCGCTCATCGTGACCGGCTATGCGGACGCCACCCAGATCGGCAGCCATGCCGGCGATGTGCCGATCCTCACCAAGCCTTTCACGGTCTCGCAGCTGAAACTGGCGCTCGACACCGTCGCCCGCAAAACGGAAGCACGCGCACGCGCCGCTCTTCCCTCCGAACCCGTCTGACAGACCGCAGGCGGGTACCTCAGTCCGGCCTGCTGCCGGCCTCCGGCCCATGCACGATCACGCGCCGCACGGCGTCGGGCTTTGTCCGATAAAGCGTCTCCACCGCGTCGACATGGGCCGCCACCTCTTGCGAGGCCGGCGCATAGGACACGCAATGCTGCTCATCCTGCGCAATCAGACCGGCGGCCAGCAGCGCCTGAATCGAGGTGGACACGACCTCATGACTTGCGCGCAAAGCGACCACCAGCTCATGCTGCGCAAAACAAAGCCCCGGCGCATGCTTCAGATACAACAATAGCTCCAGTGACCAGACGGACTGGAAGCTGCTCCTGATGAAGCCTTCGACAAGTTTATTGGCTCTGGGCATTTTCTCTCGGCGACCTTGGAGGTCACATTACCCGCCAGATCGATAGGCGCAAGCCTTTGTATAAATTGAAACTTTTGTCGACCGGAGTGAAAGAGAAGAATCGAAAGCATAAGAGTGCGCATAGAAAAAAGCGCCCGAGCAATGCCAGGCGCTTTGGGTTGTAAATTGAGTGGGGGGTGACGGGCCCTCAGCCCCTCTCCACCGGGGGAGAGGGGCTTCAGCCGCCCGTATTCAATTACTCACTTCGGCCGCGTCTTGAGCCCCGTGGAAAGCGTCTTCACCTTGTAGACGGTCATGGCGACATTGCGCACGCCCTGCGGCGTTTCCCATGCCTTGCCGTCCGGAGTCATCGCCCCCATCGCGCCGATATAGAGCGTCTTCCTGTCCGCACCGGCAAAGGCGATGGTGATCGAGCGGCGCGGCGTGGGAATGACGCCCAGCTCCTTGCCGGCCTTGTCGAACACATAGACGCCGGCATCGCCGGTCACATAGAGCCGCCCATCGGCATCGACCGCGAGGCCGTCGCCGCCAAAGCCCGCACCATCCTTGGAGAGCGTCGCGAAGTCACGGCGATTGCTCGCCTTTCCGTCCGCCGCCACGTCGAAGGCGATGACCTTGGTCCGGTTGGTCACATAAAGCGTCTTGCCATCCGGGCTCAGCACCAGACCATTGGTGAAGAGGCCATTGCCCTCGTCGATCACACTCACCTGGCCAGCGGCGCTGACGTGATAGATCCCGCCCTGGGTATAATAGACGCCGCCCAGGCCATCGGCCGCCACATCATTCAGCCGCCCGAGCGTCTTGCCGTCGCTAAAGGCACTGGCCAGCACCCTGCGCTCCGGCGCCAGCTGCACCACCCGCGTCGCCTGATTGCAGTTGGCGGGCGGACCATAGCCCGGATCCGTGCAGGTCCGCTCAATTGTAAACACCCGGCCAGCCGCGTCGATCGAGACCGCGCCCGCGCCGACGATATAGGGCCATTGCACGAAGCTCTGCCCATTGGGCCACAGCTTCCAGATGGCATTGCTCTGCTCCTGCGCGAAGAGCAGCGCGCCATCCGCTGTGCCGGTCATGCCGTCCGCCGTCATCGGACCGGACCAGGCCCGTTCCCATTTCGTCTTGGCTGCGATCACGCCGTCAATGGCGGTAATCGTCGCTTCCTTCTCGCCCGGCTGCAATTGCGCAGCTGCTGGCGCCGCCAGCGCAATCGACGCGGCAAGGCCAAGCAGCGCTGCTTTCCCCTTCAAGCTCATCCTGTCCTCCTGGCTCATTGCGGCGCCGCCTCGATGGTGTTCTGCCCATTCGCGTCATTGCCGGTGCGGTCATTGTCGAATTCGATGGAAATCATCCGGTCGAAGCCCTCGGCGGGCTGATAGGTGACTTTCGCCTTCCATGGTCCGGCGAGCGTCACTGGATCGGTGATGGTGAACTCATCCTCGATGCGGTTGCCCACCTTGCGGATGCGCTCCACATAGCGCGCCTCTTCGGACAGCGGCGGCGCGCCGTGGAAATAATAGTTGGGGTTCTTCACCTGGATGGTCTCGACCACCAGCGTATCGCCCTCCCAATGACCCACGGATTCACCCCATACGGTCGGCCAGGCATCGTCCGGCCCGGGCAGCTTGCGCCCGTCCGTGTAGATGTGACGCACGTCGCGATAGGCGTTGATGATCAGCACTTCCTCGGGCGTGATGATGAACTGGATCGGCGCCGCCGCATTCATCATGATCGGATAGCCCCAGCCCTGCGCCTTGCGGCCGCCGGCCTTGGCGCGCTCGGCCTGACGGCGCTTGCCCTCATCGTTCCAGTTGGCGCCAAATCCGTAGAGCGACATGACCGGACGCTCGACCTGCGCGCCCGTCGTTTTTGCCACGACCGAGCGTTCGCCGAGACCGCCGATCGACGTCTCGTCATTCTCGGTGAGCCAGTAGCCAATCCAGTTCGGCAGCTTGGCATAGGCTTTCTGGCGCGCCACGTCGGCAGCGGTGGGGGCAGCGGTGGGGGCAGCGGTGGGGGCAGCGGCCTTTGCCTTGGTTTGCGCCAGTGCCGGCGCGGCGCTCGTTACGAGCATGATCGGAACGATCAGCAGCGCCGTCCTCATGATGCCGCCTTGGTGAGATTGACGCCCTTCCCGATCGGCTTGCCGTCAGCCATCGTCGCCGTGACCACCACGGCGCCCGGCTTGCCGTCCTTGAGCGGATTGACTGTCACGATGATACCGGTGCCGGCCTTCAGCGTGGAAGGCCGCCAGCCCGCCGCGTAGAGATACATGGGGGCACCCATTTCCAGGCTCCACTCAACATCCTTGCCGGATGCGTCCTTGACCGTAAGCTGGATATAGCAATGCGGGTTGGTCCACTGGAACGCCTTCACCGTGCCGTTGAGCGTCACGATCTTCGTCTGGTCAAACATGGCCATGCTGTGATGGGCCGGGGCTGAACCAGCCCCAAGCGACAAGGCAAACGCACCTGCCAAGGCAAGATATTTCCGCAAATCTTCTCTCCCGGCTTTTTTTCTATCCGTTAGGTTGCATTCTGGCACCGGAATTTGGCCCCGTCATCAAATGATTGGTCGCAATGCGTCGAGCTGGGCGGAAAATTGCGCGGATGCCACAGGGCGGCATCTACCCCGGAGACGGCAAGGCGATGTCCGACCCTGCGAAAAATGGCGCGCCGGCACGCCGGCACGCCGGCAAGAGTTGTTTTCGGCCCATAGCTGATGCAAGGGGAGCCGGATCGATGCGCGACGGCGCAGCTATTGAAGACGACAGGGTGCGAAGATGAGCAAGAGCGACGAAGCCAAGACCGTGGTGCTGTTCGGCGGAGGCGGTTTTCTCGGCCGCGCCGTGGCGCAGGAGCTGTTCGCGCGCGGCTGCCGTGTCCGTATCGCACAGCGCGCACCGCGCCTCGCCCATGCCGTGCGCGCCCTCGGCAGCCTCGGCGCCAGCCAGTTCGCCGCCTGTGACATCAGCGAGACGGACGATGTCGCCAAGGTGCTGCAGGGCGCGACCGCTGCGGTCAATCTCGTCGGCCTGCTCAAGGGCGACCAGAAAACCGCCCATGTCGATGGCGCCCGCAACATCGCCCAGGCTGCGGCGGCCGCCGGGCTCGAGGCACTGGTGCAGATTTCGGCTATTGGCGCCAATGTGAACAGCGATGCCGAATATGGCCGCACCAAAGGCGAAGGCGAGGCCGCCGTGCGCGCCGCCTTCCCGACCGCCACGATCATCCGCCCGTCCATCCTGTTCGGACGCGACGACCAGTTCACCAACCGCTTTGCCCGCTTGATCAGCACCGCTTGCTCAATGCCTGTCATCCATATCGTGCCGGTGATCCGCGGCGCGGCCAAGTTCCAGCCCGCCAGCGTGGCGGACGTCGCCCGTGCCATCGCACTTGCCGTGACCCAGCCGGAGACATTCGGCGGCCAGACCTATGAACTCGGTGGGCCGGACACGCTCACCCTGGCGGAGATCATGAGCTGGATCGCCAAGCAGATCGGCCGCACGCCGCGCTTCATCCCCATGCCCGACCCCGCCGCCAAGGCGATGGCGACGCTCACCGGCTGGGCGCCCGGCGCGCCGATCACGCTCGACCAGTATAAGATGCTGCTCGGCGACACAGTGGTGAGCGACGGCGCCAAGGGCTTCGAGGCGTTCGGCATTCGCCCGGCCCCGATGGCAGCGCTCGCACCTGCGTGGCTTGTCCAGTATCGCAAACATGGTCGTTTCGCGAAGCCGGCGAGCGCTTGATCCAGATATGAGACCGTTTGCTCGGAGCGAAGTCGAAGAGCTCCACCGAACATAGTGACGTGCCTGCGCCTCCGCTCAGGCGAGGGCTTCGACTTCGCTCAGCCCGAACGGATTTTGATAGGCAATAAGTTACCCCCTCCCATAGCGACAGGACCAGCCCCGCATGACCGAAACGATCACCGCGATCCTGCTGGGCATTATCGAGGGCGTCACCGAATATCTGCCGGTTTCCTCCACCGGCCACCTCATCCTGGGCACCGAGCTGCTCGGTTATGACGCGCAGAAATGGGCGCTGTTCAATATCGCGATCCAGCCGGGCGCGATCCTGGCTATTCTCGTACTCTACTGGCGCACCTTCCTGAACGTGCTGACCGGCCTCACCCGCGCCCAGCCCGAAGCGATCGCCTTCACGCGCAATCTGCTGGTCGCCTTCTTCCCCGCAGTCATCCTCGGCGTGCTGTTCGGCGACGCAATCGATGCGCTGCTGGAGAATGCGATGGTGGTCGCCATCGCGCTGGTGCTGGGCGGCATCGCCATATTGGTGATCGAACGGCTGGCGAAGACCAAGGACCTGGGCGGCGTGGCCAATGTCAGCCTGCGCCAGTCCATCCTCATCGGCGTGGTGCAATGCGTCGCTATGATCCCCGGCGTCAGCCGCTCAGGCGCGACCATCCTCGGCGCCATGGCCTTTGGCGTGGACCGCAAGACCGCCGCCGAGTTCAGCTTCTTCCTCGCCGTCCCCACGCTGACCGGCGCCACCGCGCTGCAACTGTTCCGCCATGGCGCGGGCATGACCAGCGACGACATGCGCCTCATCGCTGTCGGCTTCGTCGTCTCCTTCATCGTCGCGCTGGTCGTCGTGAAAGCCTTTGTGTCCGTCGTAAGCCGCTTCGGTTTCGCGCCCTTTGCCTGGTATCGAATCGCGGCGGGACTCGCTGCGATTGCATGGCTCTCCTTAAGATAAGACCGAAGCGGCCCTAATATCCGCAGGATTATTTTGCGGCACGGAAAATTTCTGTGCCATTTGCTGCAATTTAGGACAGCATAGATGCCATAATTCACAGAATCCGCGTGACTCTGCGGATTTTTCTCCATAATCGCGTCCGCCGATCAAGAGGGAATGGGTTTATGGCGGACACTCCGATGCTGAAATTCGTGACGCGCACGCAGTCCTATCCGGACAAGCGGCCAGTCAGCGAACGTGCGAAGGACTTTGGCGAGATTTCGCAGAGCTTCGTCACGGACGGCGCGGAGTCGCAGGCATCGCGCTGCTCGCAGTGCGGCGTGCCTTATTGCTCGGTCCATTGCCCGCTGCACAACCATATCCCCGACTGGCTGCGCCTCACTGCCGAGGGTCGCCTGCGCGAAGCCTATGAGCTGAGCAACCTAACCTCCACCATGCCGGAAATCTGCGGCCGCATCTGCCCGCAGGACCGGCTGTGCGAAGGCAATTGCGTCATCGAATTCTCAGGCCATGGCGCCGTCACCATCGGTTCGGTCGAGAAGTTCATCACCGACACCGCCTGGAAGGAAGGCTGGGTCGAGCCCGTGCTCGTCGGCCCCGCCACCGGCCTCTCTGTCGGCGTCATTGGTGCCGGCCCCGCTGGCCTCACCACCGCTGAATATCTGCGCGCGGCGGGCCATGAGGTGCATGTCTATGACCGCCATGACCGCGCGGGCGGCCTGCTCACCTATGGCATTCCCGGCTTCAAGCTGGAGAAGGATGTCGTGATGCGCCGCGTGAAGCGTCTGGAAGATGCGGGCATCCAGTTCCACCTGAGCTTCGAGGTCGGCCGCGACGCCACCCTGCCGCAGCTGCGCGAAAAGCATGACGCGATCCTGATCGCCACCGGCGTCTACAAGGCGCGCGACATCATGGCCCCCGGCGTCGGTACTTCCGGCGTGGTCAAGGCGCTCGACTATCTCACCGCCTCCAACAAGTCGGGCTTTGGCGACGCCGTCCCCGAACATGACGATGGCTCGCTGCTCGCCACGGGCAAGAATGTCGTCGTCATCGGCGGCGGCGACACCGCCATGGACTGCGTGCGCACTGCCGTGCGCCAGGGCGCCAAGTCGGTGAAGTGCCTCTATCGCCGCGACCGGGAGAATATGCCGGGTTCGCAGCGCGAAGTGCAGAATGCCGAGGAAGAAGGCGTCGAGTTCGTCTGGCTGTCCGCGCCGGTCGCTTTCGAGGGCACGGAACATGTTTCCGGCGTCAAGATGACCCGCATGCGCCTCGGCCAGCCCGACGCGTCCGGCCGCCGCGCCCCTGAGCCCGAGCCCGGCAGCGAGACCAGCATCCCCGCCGATCTCGTCATCAAGGCACTTGGCTTCGATCCCGAGGAACTGCCCGGCATGTTCGGCGAGCCTTCGCTTGCCCTCACCCGCTGGGGCACGCTGCGCGTCGACCCCAAGTCGATGATGACCAGCCTCGACGGCGTCTTCGCCGCCGGCGACATCGTGCGCGGCGCCAGCCTCGTCGTCTGGGCCATCCGCGATGGCCGCGACGTGACCGACCATATGCAGAGCTATTTGCTGGCGAAAGCCGCGAAGAAGGAAAAAGTGGCGGCCTGAGCGTCGCCACCCAAGCATAGCGTAATTGAGGCCCGCCCTGCCCGAGGATAAGCAGGGAGCGGCAATTGGAAGGACTAAGTCATGGCTGATCAGACCCACTTCGACCGGATGGATGCCGAACGCGCCCGCCTCGCGGTTGAGGGCATGTATCGCCCCGAGTTCGAGAGCGATGCCTGCGGCGTCGGCTTGGTTGCCGCGACAGACGGCAAGCCCTCGCGCCGTGTCGTGGCGAGCGCCATCGATGCACTGAAGGCCGTGTGGCACCGCGGCGCCGTGGACGCCGACGGCAAGACCGGCGACGGCGCCGGTCTGCATGTCGACCTGCCGGTGCGCTTCTTCGACGATGCCATTGCCGCCTCGGGCCACAAGCCCCTGCCCAACCGTCTCGCCGTTGGCATGGTCTTCCTGCCGCGCACGGACCTCAGCGCCCAGGAGAATTGCCGCACCATCGTCGAGAGCGAAGTCATCGAGGCGGGCTACAAGATCTATGGCTGGCGCCAGGTGCCGGTCGACGTCTCCGTCATCGGCGAGAAGGCGCAGCGCACCCGTCCGGAAATCGAGCAGATCCTGATCGCCGGTCCCATGCCGGAAGAGCAGGACATCGCCGAGTTCGAGCGTGACCTCTATCTTGTACGCCGCCGCATCGAGAAGAAGGTCGTCGAGGCGCAGATCAACGACTTCTACATCTGCTCGCTGAGCTGCCAGTCGATCATCTACAAGGGCCTGTTCCTCGCGGAATCGCTCTCGGTTTTCTATCCGGACCTGGTCGACGAGCGGTTCGAGAGCCGCGTGGCGATCTTCCACCAGCGCTATTCGACCAACACCTTCCCGCAATGGTGGCTGGCCCAGCCGTTCCGCACGCTTGCGCATAATGGCGAGATCAACACGATCCGCTTTCCAGCACAGTGGGATCCGAAGCTTGGAATTCACGTGACTTGAAGTCGCGGC
>JADMIO010983814.1_pt1 | contig 103701 bp, 89 predicted proteins | sample 8958161 | NCBI WGS metagenome assembly JADMIO01 (sample SAMN16585339, study PRJNA669376) | soil metagenome | isolation source: Crop rotation soil | place: USA: Cullars Rotation, Alabama | collected 2011
ACGAAAGGCCCAGTCTTTCGACTGAGCCTTTCGTTTTATTTGACCATGTTGGTATGATTTAAATTAATACGACTCACTATAGGGTCAGTGCGGCCGCGACTTCAAGTCACGTGAATTCCAAGCTTCGGATCCCACTGTGCTGGAAAGCAATCGCCGCAAGGCGCGCGGGAAACTCCCAAACACCATCTGGGAGATCGTCTGGCCGCTCGCTTGGGCGGCTCTTTAGGATCTCTTCGAGCTCGATCGGCATCGGCTTGGACGGCATCGTCTAGAAATCCAGCGTGATTAGTGCACCAGCGCAACTCATCGCGTTTTTGATTGGACGCAATCTTGAGCGTGTGCAATATTGCTCCTCGATGCGGACCCGAGCAGAGTCGACGCTCAGCAAGGCCTTCGAGAAACACGGTGTGGCGGCGGCATTGGCGCGCCGGACCGGGGTCAGCGCGGGCGTCCTTTCCAGGCTGGCGAACGGCGAAATCAAACAGCCTTCGCTCAAGATTTCTCTCGCCCTTCGGGATGACCCGGAGGTGCCGATCGACCCCGAGTGGTGGCTGGAGGAGGCAACGGAAGAACCCCCGACCGAGGACGTGGCCTAACATGGCCAAGCGTACGCGCAGACGTCACCCGCCCATAAGGTGGTCCGACGCTCAGATCCGGAAGCACGCTTCCGGTGCGCTCAAATACGCGATGAAAGCGGAGGGCGCGAAGCAGGTCGACGCCGCCGATTGGCAGGGCACCTCGGTCCGCAGCATTCACAGCGCGGTCCGGGCGAAGTCGCTCGGGCTTTGGATTTTCCGTAGTGGTCGCCTGCGCTCGCACATTCTTGAGTACCTCGTTACCTGCGATCGCAGAGGAAAGAAGGCGGCGTAAGCGATGCGCCCCACCGCCCCAATCCTGAGCTACGCCGACGTCAAGACGCTCATCCACGAGCCGAGCTGCGAGCCGGTGACGTGGATCGCCCGGACGCTGGTGCCGCGCCGCGAGCGCAAGGTCATCGCCAGCACGCGTACCTTCGCGCGGAACATCGGGGCGCAGCTTCTTGGCACGACGCCCGATCGCGTCGTCGTCGGCCGCTTGGACACCATGACCAGCGGCGCGCCGCTCGAAAGCAACGGAGCGGCCTGACCCATGCTCGTCGTCGCGCTCGTCGCCGCCCCCTTCGTCGTGCTGGTCCTGATCGGCGTCTTCGCCGGCATCCAGCGGAGCATCAAGGCCGAGCAAAACCGCGAGCGCTTTCGGCAAGAGATTTCTGAGCAGAGTCGGGGGCGGCATTGAAGACGAAGTTGCGCACCGATCTGACGGTGACCAGGACACCCGCGTCCGTCAAACTTTCGCGCGCCATCCGCGACGCGGGCCTCACGCAAGAGGCCGCCGGCAAGCTGGTCGGCGTCGAGGATCGGCAGGTGCGCCGCTGGCTCAAGGCCAAGACGCTGCGCGCCGACCGGCTCGATTTGCTGGTCGCCATTGAAAGACTCTCGCCACGGCACGGCGAAACGAACGGGCTTAGGGCCCGCTACGTCGCTATGCAAGACGATACCGCGCGTAAAGAGCCGTTAGACGCGCGCGGCGGCAGTTGGGCCGTAGCTACAGCAACCGCAACGCAGGGGCCAACCAGCGGTGACAGTCGGGAGAGACCGGCACCATCTCAACAAGCCGAGGGCGCCGTGGCCTTCGGTGCGCGCAACGAGAAAGCGGCCGGACTGCTCGAGCAGCCGATCACGCCGCACGCGGCTGACGACGGTGGAAAGACACCTCGGTCTGGTGCGACTGGGATCCAGCACTCGGAGAACGACGCCACCGAAACGCTGCCCAAACTGCGTAGTGATCTTGGCGGGTTGACGCCCGGCAAGGGAGTGCGGGTGAAAGCAGAAGTCGTGACAGCCGGAGAGACGGCTCCTTCGGGAAGGAGGGCGGCCTAATGCTCGCCCACGCCTTCTTCCTCGTGCTCGGCATCGTCTTGGGGCTTTGGAGCGCGAACCGCGCCAACAAGCTGCTGGCCGCCGACAACGCGCTGGCCACCAAGCAAAACGAGCTTTACGCCCGCGAGCTTCAACACAACCGCGTCTCGCTCGCCCGCAAGGACGACGAGATCGACCTGCTGAACGCGCGGCTGCTCGAGGCAAACGCCGAGCTGGTGTTGCTGCGCGGCGATGATGACGTGCCGCCGGAGGCCGCGTGAATCTCGAAACGTTCGCTTGGTCCGTGATCGCCGGCCTCTGCGCCTTCGTTGTGGGTGTGGTTCTCGGCTCGTGACTGTCGTGGGGCTGGGCTTGCTCGGCTTGTTTCTTTGGTTGGCTCTTCTGAAACTCCTGAGGGTTATCTGATGCACCGAACGCTCGCCGCTCTCCCGCTTCTGGTCGCAACCGCCGCATTCGCGTCGACCCCGACGCTCGACGCCACGCGCCGCATGGCCAACTCGCTTCCCGTCTTCCACGAAGACCGCGACTACGTCGACAAGGCGCTGCAGCTCGAGGCCATCGCCGTAGCGGTAGCCGACCGTAGTGCCGCCCCCCCCCGGTGGCATTTCGCCGAAAGCCTGGGGAGCGCTCGTGCTTAGCGTCGCCTTCAACGAGAGCGGGCTGAGCCAGCGCATCGTCGAGCACCGTTGCAAAAAGCACGAGTGCGATTCGGGGCGCGCCAAGGGTCTCGGTCAGGTGCACAAGAATTCGCTCAACGCTGCCGACTGGGACCGCGCCGACGGCGACCTGACCCTTCAGGTCAAGATGCTCGACGACTCCCTGCGCCGCGGATACTGGACCTGCGCGCGCTCAGGCGCGGGGTTCCCGCAGGGCGCCATCAACGGTTTCGCCGGTCAGCGCTGTGGCGCGCGTTGGGCGGGGCTCGACAAGCGGGTGGCGACCTTTAACGGGTTGGTGGCGCGATGAGGGGGCTGACCAAAGATGAGCGGGCGATCATCACCTGCGCGCGCTTCGAGCAGGCCGGCACGTTCGACGCGCTGATGGCACTGGCGGACCGCGGGCTCGTCTCGTTGAACGAAGAGCCCAACGGCATCTCTTACAACGTGAAGGACGAGGCTTACCTCGCCCTCCGCCTCGACGCTGCTGCGCGTGGGGTGTCGGCGTGAGCTTCCGCGGTAACGCCCTCAACCCGTCGTGCGATGCGCCAGGTTGCCACGCTCGCGCTGAGAACCCCGCGGGAGGCAAAGACTACTGCGACAAGCACATCGAAGGTCGCTGCCCCCGTGAGGTCATCTACGTCTGCCACCCGCTTAACGCGCCGACACGCGAAGGCATCGAGGCCAACCGCAAAGAGGCGGCGCGCTGGGCTGCCTTCCTGGCCACCTACTTCAACGTCGCACCCGAGTGCTCGTGGATCGTGCTGACGGGTGAATTCGAGGAGACGGCGGAGAATCGCAAACGCGGGCTTGAGATCGACCTCGCGCTGGTCGAACGGTGCGACGAGGTCGTGCTGGTCGGTCCACGCGTCTCCGAGGGCATGCTGCTCGAGAGCGAGCACGCGCGGAAGTTCGGCAAGCCGGTGGCGAACCTGACCCGCCTGCCGCGCGACCCGGAGACCATTGCTTTGGCTTGGTTGCCGAGCAGGGAGCGTAAGACGTGAAGCTCCTCACCCGCATCGAAGCCGCCGAGCGGTGCCGCGTTTCCCTCGCGGCTTTCGACGCCCACGTGCGGCCGGCCTTGACGCCGAAAAAGATCGGTCGTCGCGTCCTCTTCCTCGAATCGGACATCGACGCATGGGCAGAAACCGAATCACCATCAAACGCCGCCCCGGCCAAGCGTGGACCCTCACGCGCCCAACCGAAGACTCGGTCTGGTACGCGCGGTTCCGGATTGCTGGACGCATTACTGAGCGATCCACAGGCACAACAGACGAAGAGCTGGCTGATGTCGAAGCCGCGAAGCTCTACGCCTCTGCTCGAGCAGGGCAGCTCCGAGAGTCAACGAAGCCACGGCGCCAAGGTGCTGCGCCTCCCCTCGAGGACCTCCTAACCGCATGGGACGCCTGGCTCACCACCACGCACGCGGCCACCACGCGCAAGGCTTGGCGGGAATACTCGCGCTCGCACTTCCTGCCGTTCTTCGGCTCAGCCGAGAAGGTCACCGAGGCGGGCTGCGCGGAGTATCGCCGGCAACGGCTGGGCAAAGTCATCGCCGCGACGGTGCGGCACGAGCTCACAGCGCTGCGCAACCTGGTGGCGTTTCTGGCGCTGCCGGACATCGGCGCCATTCCGGAGGCCTTCAAGATCTCCGGAGTGCCCAAGCGCACGCTCGGCAAGCCGCACCCCGTACGGCGCCGCACCTCAGCCGACCCGACGTCGCCGGAGCAGGTGCGAACCATCATCGCCTTGCTGCCGGAGTGGGCCGGTCGGAAGGGTCCGCCGAACCGCTGGCACCCGCCGCTGGTCGTCCGCAAACGCACCTACAAGGTCAAGCGGTACCCGGTCCGGGCGCGGTTCGAGTTTGCCTACGAGACCGGGCTTCGGCCGTCCACCCTGGACAAGCTTTCGGTGCCCGAGCACTACGAGCCGGGGGCCGAGATGGTGCGCCTGACCGACGAGGCGGACAAGAACCGGTGGGGGCGGGAGGTTCCGCTGACGCCACGGGCGCGCGAGATACTCGAAGCGGTGGCGCCGACCGTGGGGCTGATCTTCGGCAAGCACGACTACCGACCGCACATCAAGGCGGCCGCCGAGCAGGTTCTGCCGGCCGAGATGGCCAAGCGCTTCGCCGGGTCGCACCTGCGCTCAGCCTTCACTACGCACGAGCTCGAGCTCGGCAAGAACATCCTCGGCATCCAGTATCGGGTCGGCCACAAGCTGCTGAGCACGACGTCGCGCTACGCCAAGCCTTCCCTGCGCGCCGCCATGGAGACCATCGAGTGTGCCCGTGGGGTCACCCCACGCGCCGAACAGCAACCCCACGTTTCCGGGGGCTCCAAGCAGCGAACGGCCGCGAAAAACGCCTAGAATTTGCGCTGCTCGCTGTCTTGAGGTGCTGGCGCCGTAACTGGCTTGGAGGTTCAAGTCCTCTCCGCTGCACAAGAAGAAACCGCCTGATGAAGAGTCAGGCGGTTTTTCTTTTTATCCTTTTTTCTGGGGGGCCCCCAGATTTGCTGGCTCGGGGGCTGCCGTGACGGTGGCCGCGCCGATGGTTTCCATGGCCGCTCGGAAGGACGGCTTCACGTACCTGGAGGTGGTGCTCAGGAGCTTGTGCCCGACCCGGTACTGGATGCCGATGATGTTCTTCCCCTGCTCCAGCTCGTGGGTAGTCATGGCCGACCGGCTTCGGCCGTCGTCCCTTCTCAGCAACATTGCTTCTGCTCGGGCTGGTCGCTTCTGTAGCGCGCTGCGGGCGCACGTCTCACGATGACGAGCAACCACCTTCCCCATCGAGCGGTGGGTCGACGAGTCCTTCCACAGCGGGGGCGACCGCGGCTGCCGGCACGATCGCTGGTGCCCACCAGGCTGGGTCAGCGGCGGCGAGCGGCGGAAGCAGCCCTGACGTGAGCTCGGCGGGCGCTCCTGAAATCACCGACCCATCAACTAGCTCCCGTTCCTGCCAAGCGACAGACGTGCCAGGAGCGCCTTGCGAAGACGCGCGCTGCTACGGCACACGTCGTGGCGTTCGCTTCGATCTCGCTTGCAAGGGCGGTGCATGGAACAGCGATGATTCGCCACTAGCTTGGGAGCTCGTCTGCCCTGCTGGCAGTGAAACCACCTACGACATCGGACACATCGAGACTGGCGCTTGTTGCGGCGAGCTCCTGCCCAAGAATGATGTCTACACCGAGCCACCGAGCTGCAATCTGTGCCCCCAGGGCGCGCCGAATGATGGCGCCCCCTGCTCCCTGCCCAATGATTGCGCGCCTCCCGTCATCGATTGCTTCTACAAATGCTGTTGCTACGGCAATACCATTTGGGCGCAGTGTGACGGCAAGCGCTGGCACGTGGCGACGAACTGCTCGGGCAAGTGATATGTTCGTCTCATGCGTACCATCATTGTTGCTTCCTTAGGCTTGGTGGTCGTGCTCAGCGCGTGCGGCGGCTCGAGCAAGCACGATGGTGGAACGGGGGCGCAGGCCGGCGACGGCGGCGGCGGTGGGTCCGGTTCCGGCGGGATCGCCGGAACGAGCGGTACCGGCGGTGCGACGAGCACCCGTTGTGGCGCTGCGCCGCCAGCGGATGGCAGCGCCTGCAAGCCCCTGCCATCGAGTGGAACGAGCTTCGGCGATTCCGACTGCAGCTGGGGTGACGATCCGCGACCAGCGTGCCGAGTCCGCGGCGTCTGCACGGGCGGCGCGTGGTCCATCACCCAGCCCGCTGACTCGTGCTCCACCGATCCAAAGCCCGCTGCCTGCCCCGGCGCGCCTGCAGCTGCAGGCACGGCTTGCGCCGATCCGTCGCTGCAGTGCTGGTACGACGACGGAACCCTCTGCTCATGTAGCGCCTGCGAAGGCGCCACCGAATACCCAATTTGCCGTACGATCGATCCGCCGGCCTGGGGTTGTGTCACACCAAGCAACGGTTGTCCGAATCCGCCTCCGCAAGCGGGGACTGCGTGCACCGACCCGAACCTGCAGTGTGGAACCAGCTGCGAGCTGCCCATCCGGTGTGTCGATGGGACCTGGCGCTACGGACAACCTCAGTGTCCGATTTGCGCTGCACCCGATACCCCGATCGCCACGCCAACTGGAGATCGAGCGATCGCGGAGTTGCAGGTCGGCGATTTGGTCTACAGCGTCGACGAAGGCGCGATCGTAGCGGTGCCCATCATTCGAGTCGGCAGCACACGCGTCGCCCACCATCAAGTCTTGCGCATCGTGCTCACGGACGGCGGAGTCCTCAATGTCAGCCCGGGGCATCCATTGGCAAACGGCAAACCGCTCTCGTCTCTGTCGATTGGAGACGTCGTAGACGAACAGCACCGCGTGCAGGCGCTCGAGCTCGTGCCGTATTCTTACGATCGGACTTACGACATCTTGCCGCGCTCGAGCAGCGGCACCTACTTCGCTGCGGGAACGTTGCTCGGCAGCACGCTATCCACGCCGGCACGCCTGCTGCAGCGCTGAGATCGCCGACTTCCCCGACGGCGCCGCCCCGCGCGCGAACCGGCTGGCGATCGAGCGTCGCGACTCTACGCTCACCCGCGGATCTGCTTGAATTTGGCACAAGTCGTGGCACATGCGGGGCTAAGGGGGCGAAATTTGCCATGAGCAATGCGGCACGGATGTTGCTGCGGGCTCGGGCGATGACTCGACCCGTCCTATCGGTCTTGATCGGGCTGATGGCGGCCGCGTGCGGTTCGACCAGCAGTGGCGGCCCTGTGAGTGCCGCGGCTGGCTCCGCGGAATCGGAGGCCACGAGTGGCCGCGCCGGCGCCGCGGACTCGAGCGGTGGAACCTCTGGCAGCGCTGGCTCCGCCGGAAACGGGGCGACTTCTGGGGAGCCTGGCGGTGGTGCTGGCGGCGCAGGCGGGCGTGCTGGGCTTGGTGGCCATGGTGGCTGCGGTCTGTGTCCCGCCGCTGCGTGTGCCCCGTCTGCGATCCACTTGCAGGTCACTGCACCCGGCGCGAGCGGGGGGAAGGACGGCGTCATCGGTTCGATCGACGTACAGGCGTCGGGTGTCACCCTGAGCTGCCAACGTGCGGGCTGCGGCTTCGTCTGCTTGGGCCCTGGCTCGCTGCCGGACGGGAGCTACAGCATCGAGCTCAGCGCACCCGGCTACCAGAAAAAGACGCTGCAGATCGAGGTAAAGAATCCAACGAGCTGCGGCTGCTGTGGCTGCTGCCCGTTCAGCACGACTCAAGATGTTTCGCTCGCGCCCGACGGCAGCCCGATCAGCGGCTGCTGCTCGGATCTCAAGAACGACCCGAGCAACTGCGGCAGCTGTGGCAAGACCTGCGTGGCGGACGCCAATTGCGCGGCGGGCAAGTGCACGCCCGTGTTCGCGCCGTGCGTCACGTCGGCTGGTGGTTACTCGAGCTGCAGCGACTACTGTCAGAAGCAAGGAAAGAGTTGCGCCGCGGCGTGCGGCTCCTCAGGCACGCAATCCCTTGAGTGGTGGGGCCAAGGCTCGGTGAATTGCGGCGACACTCTCTACTCGTCGAACGGAACGTGCGATCAGAACCTCAACGGCTTCACGGGCGTCCGTTGCTGCTGTGCTGAGTGAGCCAGTGAAAGCATGAGCGAACCCGGCAACGTCCCGTGTCGCGGTCTTGCTCGGGAGCCCGGCGTGCGGCCCGAAGACGAGTAGCGAAGGCCTGTTCGGCGGTGAGCCGGGCGGCGGCGCCAATGCGGGGGCCGCGGGTCGAACGAGCGCCGGGCAGCTGTGCCTGTTTGTGTCACGTGCGCGTCGAGTGGGCGCACGCCCCGCGCCCGGGTGAGAGCCAAAAACCAGGCGCTCCAGCGGCGGGGACCTATAAAAACGCGAAGCTGCACTGACAACGACTGAGCGGGCGCCGGGGGGGCACGAATCGTGCTCTTGCAGCGGCATGCGCAGCGTACTGGTTTTGCTGATTTTCGGAATTGCGGCGTGTGGCACGAGCAGCGGCAGCTCCAGCGATGACCCCGGAGCCGGCAGCGGCGGCTCGAATACCAGCGGCGGCTCGAACAGCAGCGGCGGCTCAACTGCAAGCCCTGAGGCTGGCTCGACGAGCGGAGGGAAGCACGATGGCTCCGGTGGGGCAGCTGGGCACAACCAGGGGCTCGGCGGTTACGGGGGCCAGATCGAGACCTGTCTGATCTGCGGAGGCTTCGGCGGGCACGCGGGTAGCTTGGCGGTCGCGGGCACGAGCGGAGCGTCGGCGGCGGGCAGCGGCGGAACGACGGGTGGCGGCGTGACGTGTGGAGACGACACGTGCGGTCCGAATCAATACTGTCGCGCGGCGTGCAGTGGCATTGGGGGCCTGCCGCCCGGAGCCAAGCCGAGTTGCCGCGATCTCCCGGCTGCCTGCAACGGCACGCCGACCTGCAGCTGTGTCTGCGGTTTCACGCAGTCCTTCTGTACCCCGGGCGCACCCGAGATCCAATGCGGTTGCGGCTGACGTCGAGCCTGCGCGCGAGACTTTGACCAACCCGGAAATAGTAGTAGCTCCACTTCGTCGGACCGAGCAGCTTGGTGATATCCCACGACCAGACTTGATTCGGCGCCGCCGCGCGCAGACTTACTTCGCCGCCGGAACGTTGCTCGGCAGCACGCTTTCCTCGGCGAGCCGCGTCAGCGCGGTCCAAACGCGATGATGCCCATTCCGAGCAGCGCGACGGCCGCGCCAATGAGGTCCCAGCGATCGGGTTGTATGCGTTCGACCAGCCAGCCCCAGGCCACAGCTACAGCGACGTAGACACCGCCGTAGGCGGCATAGGCACGGCCGGCAGTGGGATGAAACGACAGCAGCCAGGCAAACAGGCCGAGCGCCAGTGCTGCTCCGAGCAACAACGCCGGCGAGCGGCCGCCGCGCGTCCAGAGGAACACGAGGTAGCAGCCACCGAGCTCGGCGACGGCGGTGACCGCGAAGAGGCCCACCTTGGCGAGAGGATTCACCCCGAGACGCTACTTGGACCCGAGCGTGTCGGCAGCAAAGATCAACCCTGCGCCGGTGATCGCTTGCTTGATCGGTTGCTCCTCACTGCCGCTGGCGTGCTGGCTCAGGCGTTCCGGAAGGCGGCCAAACTCTTCCAGCACGGAAGCGGCCTCTTTGCGGGCTGTCGTTTCCCATACGAGCGTGTCACCGGTGGCCCGCAGGTCGAACTTGAAAAAGCTGCAGCACTGATGCTCCTTTGCCGCTAGGTTTCGGAGCTCGGTGTCGAGCCCAGGCTCGTTCTTGAACACCCAACGCACACCATTCTCGAACTTCTCGGTGCGGAGCAGGTGTCGAAACACAGCCCGGTAGCCGTCGAGCTGACCTTGGACGGTCGGCTTGTCGCGAAGGTCCGCCGTGCAAACGATCGGCTCGCCCGGGCCCGGAGCTGCCGTGGACAGGATGCTCGATGTGTCGGTCGACGCACAGCCGCAGCCACCACCGACCTCGCAGGCTACGTCGCACGCGGCCGAGCGCTGCTTGCGGGCGCGGACGGCCATCACTCCCAGAGCGCCGACGCCAACGGCCCCCGCTAGGAGGAGGTCCGCGCCAGGGAGGATGTAACGGGCTACGGCTGAAAGGGCGCCGCCGCCAATCCCCGCGGCTGCGAGCAGAGGCACGGCGCAGCACGCCGCACAGGCCCCAAACGCGGCAAGACCGGCGAAACCGAGGCTTTTCTTGGTGATGACGGGAGACGGATTGCTCATGGCCACGGTAGGCCGGCCCGGCCGTAGTGTGACGCAAGTCGGACGAAATGTGAGTCACGACCAGGGCCCATCCGCCTACGGTTACCGCCTCAGCCTGCCTAGCCGCTTCGATGAACCCGGAACGCCGAAAAGCGATTCAGCAAGCCTTGCTCCGCCTCGCGGATGGTGATCGCACGGCCATGCCGGGGCTCGTCGAGGAGCTGTGGCCAGTGCTCTTGAGCTATGCCGAGCGTGGCCTCCGCGACCCGCAAGGTGCCGAAGACGTCGCTCAAGAGGTGTTGTTTCGGATCTCTTCGCGGATTTCGGATCTCGACCGTACGCGGGATCCGCTGTCGTGGGCCTTTGGCATCGCCACGTTCGAGATCATGACGCAGCGGAAGCGACGCCAGCGCCGCCGCGAGTCGCTGCTCGGTGAAACGGTGCCGGAGCCTGAAGAATCGGCACAGTCCGCTGAAGACGCGGTCATGCAGGCCGAGGTTCAAGCCGCGCTCACCGAAGCGCTTGGCCAGCTTTCGCCAGACGACGTCAGTCAGCTTGGCTTGTTCGAACCAGCACGCGTTGGCCCTGCCACGCCTGCCATGCGCAAGCGTCGGCAACGGGCACTCGACCGACTACGCACGATTTGGAGGAACATCTATGGTCAATCTTGAAGCGCTCACCGCGCGAAGCCTCCGCCACTATGAGCTTGGTCGCCTATGCATGGCTGCGCGCGTTGCTATCGTGTTGGCACCCGTCGTCGCAGTCTGCTTATTGGAACCGATTGGTCGAGAAGCGTGCGTCTGCTGCGCAGCGTTGCTCTTGATCGCCAGCGTTTGGCTTCGCTTTCGCAATCGTGCAGGCGTCGAGAGCGTCAGCACCGGGCTGCTGGCAGGAGGAATTCCGCTGGCCGCCATGCTCGTGCTGACACGCGTCGACCCGGGCTGCGCCATCGCGGGTCTGCTCTCCTACTGCACCGGCTTCTCGGTGCTGGTCGGGGCAGGTGCAGGCGCCGTGGTCGCGCTCCGAGAGCGCAGCCACGCGCCACTTTCGAGCCATTGGCTGCTTGCCGTGGGAGTTGCCATGCTGACTGCAAGCCTCGGCTGTGTGCGCCTAGGCATCGCCAGCCTCGTTGGCGTGGCCATCGGTATCCTCGTCGGGCGTACGTCCATGCGGAGCGCGATCGCGCCAGCAAATTGACCTCACGAGCCTAGTGCAACTTCCACGGGCTCCAGCTCCTGCCACCGCCGCTTCGCCCCCGGATCGTAAATGCACAGGGGATGGTGGCTGGGCGTCTCCCGCTTCCCCCACGCTCCGCCACTCTCCGGGTCGAACCACTTCCGGCACTCGCAGTCTCGCCAGGTCGGGTTATTCGCGCACTGGTGCCGCTCGACTTTCTGAAACGGCCCAAACTTGATCTGCGCCAGCGGATTCACCCACGCGACGACAGAGAGCGTATCTGTGCATACCGCGACGCCGGTCTCCGCGTAGGTGCGGGCGAGCCAGGCAGCGAGTTTGTGGCGGGCGAATCCTCACACTCGCGCCTTACGCAGGCGAAGTGCGTTGCCGATAACGGACACCGAGCTGAAGCTCATCGCCGCCGCAGCGATCATCGGGCTGAGCAGCAACCCGAAGGCCGGGTAGAGCACGCCGGCCGCGATCGGCACGCCGGCCGCGTTGTAGACGAACGCGAAGAAGAGGTTTTGCTTGATGTTGCGCATCGTGGCCCGCGAAAGGCCGCGCGCCCGCGCGATGCCTCGCAGGTCGCCCTTGACCAAGGTCACCCCTGCGCTTTCCATCGCCACATCCGTGCCGGTGCCCATCGCGATGCCGACCTGGGCCAGGGCCAGGGCGGGCGCATCGTTGATGCCATCACCGGCCATGGCGACGATGCGGCCCTGTGCTTGTAGCGCTTTGACGCGCGCCGCCTTTTGGTCGGGCAGCACCTCGGCTTCTACCGCGTCGATGCCCAGCTTTTTGGCGACGGCGTCGGCGGTGGTCTTGCTATCGCCCGTGAGCATGACGATGCGAATGCCATCGGCGTGCAAGGCCGCGATCGCTTCGGGCGTGCTGGCCTTGATCGGGTCTGCCACCCCAACGAGCCCTGCGGCCTTGCCGTCCAGCGCGACGAACATGACGGTCTGGCCGTCGCCGCGCAGCGCCTCGGCTCGGGCGGCGAGCTCCCCCGGGCTGGTGCCCAGGGCCTCCAAGAGCGCCCGGTTGCCGAGCGCGACGTCACGCCCTTCAACCTTGCCGCGGACGCCCTTGCCCGTCATGGATTCGAACCCCTCGACAGCTCCGAGGGCCAAACCACGGTTTTCGGCGCCCTTGACGATCGCCGCCGCAAGCGGGTGCTCGCTCGCCTTCTCGAGCGTCGCCGCCAAACGCAGGAGGGTCGCTTCGGCGACACCCTGAACCGCCTCCACCGTCACCAGTCGAGGTTTTCCTTCGGTCAACGTGCCCGTCTTGTCGACCACGAGCGTGTCCACCTGCCTCAATACTTCGATGGCTTCCGCGTTCTTGAACAGGACGCCAAGTGTCGCGCCCTCGCCGGTCGCCACCATGATCGACAGAGGCGTGGCCAGACCGAGGGCACACGGACAGGCGATGATCAGAACCGCCACGGCGTTGATCAGACCATGCGCGAGGCGCGGCTCGGGCCCGACAAAAGCCCAAACCGCGAACGTGACGGCGGCGATCCCGATCACGATAGGCACGAAGTACCCGGAGACGACGTCGGCGAGCTTCTGGATGGGAGCCCGACTGCGCTGCGCCTCGGCGACCATCGCCACGATGCGGGCGAGCAAGGTCTCGCTGCCGATCTTTTCGGCCCGCATGACCAGGCTTCCCGTGCCGTTGATCGTCGCTCCCACCACCTTGTCACCCACGCCTTTGGACGCCGGGACGGGCTCGCCTGTAACCATCGACTCGTCGATATTGCTCTGTCCTTCCAGCACGACCCCGTCGACCGGGACCTTCTCGCCCGGCCGAATGCGCAGGTGGTCACCGACCTGTACTCGATCGAGCGGCACGTCGGCTTCGCTGCCGTCTCCGGCGATGCGACGGGCCGATTTCGGAGCCAGTCCGAGCAGCTGCTTCAGCGCGGAGCTGGTTTGACTCCGGGCCCGAAGCTCCATCACCTGCCCGAGCAAAATCAGCGCAACGATGACCGCAGCCGCCTCGAAGTAGACGCCCACAGCGCCGCCGTGACCGCGAAACGAAGCCGGAAAGATGCCTGGCGCGAGCGTCGCCACGATGCTGTAGACGAACGAAACACTCACGCCCAGGCCAATCAGCGTGAACATGTTGAGGCTGCGGTGCTTCAACGATGCGGCAGCGCGTTCGTAGAACGGCCAGGCCGCCCAGAGGCACACCGGCAGGGCCAGCAGCAGCTCGACGAACGCCCGCCCGGGCATCGAGACGAGCCCGGCGATGGCGTGATCCAGCGGCGGCACCAGCTCGGACATCGTGATGGCGAGTAGCGGAACGGTAAAAGCCGTCGCCACCCAGAAGCGCCGCGTCATGTCGGCGAGCTCGGGGTTCTGCGCGTCCTGCTCGAGTGAGATGGTGCGCGGCTCCAGCGCCATGCCGCATTTCGGGCACGCGCCAGGAGTGTCGCGCACGACCTCGGGATGCATGGGGCAGGTCCACTCGGTCTTCTTGCCGGGCTCCGCTGCGGGCGGCGCGATCGGCGCTTCCGAGGCGTGGGCAGGTCCGTCCTCGGAGGCCTCTTCGGCCGCAAAGGACTCGGGCGAAGCCTGGAACTTCTTCAGGCAGTGCGCGCTGCAAAAAAGATACTCGTGGCCAGCGTGAGTCGTACGGTGGGCCGTCGTTGGCTTCACCGTCATTCCACAAACTGGGTCGATGGCTTCACCAGCACGCTCGGTAAGTCCCGTTTCCATCGGTGCTTTTCCTCGTCCTTTGCTTATATGCCTGCAGACGCAGGACGCCGCGACGCATTACACCGCTTTTCGGGAAATACGCCGGTCGGAGCAGGGTCAGTGATTGGGACCGGCGCCGCGACCGCTTGGTTCGCCACTGGCAGCTTCCGACGTCAGGGTAGCGACTGATGGCAATCGGCCGCTACGGAGCTGCTCTGCTTCCGCGCGCGCAGTCCAATACTCGCGCAGCGCCTCGACGTAGCTGCGCGCGGTCTCGACTTCGTCACGGCGAGCGAGCAGCAGCTGAAACACGGAGACGCTCATGGCGTTGAACTGCAGCTGCGTCTGATTGAGGATCCGTTCGCGAGCAGGCAAGAGCACGGTCTTGATGTACACGGCGCGGTCGCGGGCGGCCGCCACCCGGGATGCGGTCGTACGGGCGGCGGCGCGAATCTGCACGGCGCGCGCCTTCAGCAGCTGCTTTTGCCGGCGCATCTCCGCGCGTGCACGGTCGACCTCGCCTTGGCCCTGATAGAAAAGCGGAACCTGCACTTCGGCGAGCGGACCGTAGCTCCACTCCTTCTCTTCTCGCTCGGCCGTGGCGCCGGCTTTGAGCTCGGGCAGCCACCCTTCAGCGGTCGCCAGATTGGCGCGCTTCGCCGCCGCCTCGAAGCGATGCTCGATGATCGAGAGATCCAGCGAACGCTCGATCGCCTTCGACTCCAAGTCCGCCAGCGGGAAGTCAGCTGGCGGATCGTTGAGGCGCCCATCGACCTGCCAGTCCCCATCCTTGCCCCAAAGGCCTAACAGGGCGCTGAGTCGCTCGCGCGACGCAGCGAGCGCCGTTTGGGCGCCCGCAAAACTCACCTTTGCCTCGTCGAACAATACCCCCTCGGTGTCGAGGTCCAGATCGGTCACGTTGCCCGCCTCGTGCAAGCTCTTCGCGGCCGTCGCCGATGCTTCGAGCGCCTTGAGGACCGTTTCACGGAATTCGAGCACCTGCCGATCGGCGAGGTATCCATAGAACGCAACGCGCACCTGTTGGACCAGATCGAGCGTCCTGCCGGCAACCGCGGCCTTGGCCGCCTCCAGCTGCGCTTGCGCTACACCGTTGCGAAGCGGCAGAAAGATCAGCTGGGTTAGGTCTTCGGTGACTGCGAAGTCGAGCGTGGCGCTCTCGTTCTTGCGAAAGCGTACGCTGCCTTCAGCTACCGGATTGGGCAGTCGCAAAGCGCTCACGAGGTCGGCGCGCGCCACCCCGAGCTCTTCGAAGGCCGCTTGGAGCTCTGCGCTGTTCAGGAGCGCCACCTTGACCGCGTTTTCGGCCGTGAGCGGCTTCGCCATCAATCGGCGAACGGCGTCTTGCGACGCGCTGTCACCTTCGAGGTGACCCCACCGCACGTCATGCCCGGTCCGGCTCGCCACGACCTTGCGAACGTCCTGGTATCCGGCGTCCCGTGAGACACAGGCCGACAGTAAGCCCAAGGACGACACCCAGATGGTAGCGGCCAGGCCGAAAGAACGCGGCCAAAGGTTCATCAGTGAGCAGCTCCCTTGGGCGCAGCGCTCTCCTTTTTGACCAGGTTCATGCCGCAGATCGGGCACTTGCCAGGAGCGTTCTTCACGACCTGCGGATGCATGGGGCAGGTATAGGTGTCGGCCATCGGCGCGGCTTGCTCGTGCATGTGGGCTGGTGCAGTGGTGCCCGTGGTTTCGGCTCCGGGCGACGAAGCCAAGATGTTGTCGCGCGGCGGCGGCGGTGTCGTCTCCGCTTTGGCGTTGGCCGGATGATCGGTTCCCGGCTCGAGGCGTGTCGAGACACAGGCCGTACCTAGCAGCGCAGTAGCGAAACCCAGCAGGTATTTTCGTCGATTGAGGGAGGTCTTCATTGGTTGCTCCTATTCTTCAAATCTTGATGCCGTCTCGAGCGAGGTCGGAGGCGCTGGCGAGCGAGGCCAGCTCAGCGGGAGGGCTCTTGTAGAAACCCGGATCGGCATAGCTGGTCAGGCCGTCCCGCACCTTCAACGTCGTGAACATGCCGCCCATCGAGATGTAGCCGTGCGGTCCTTGAGCGCCGACCATCGGGATGCTGTTCTTCGGAACCGGCATCCCCATCTCGCCCATCTCGCCCATGCCTTCCTGGCCCATCGTCATGTATGCGGGCAGCAGCGGCTGAACGCGCTTGTCGATGGCACCAGGTTTTACGCCGAGCATGTTGGGAATGCCGTGGCTCATCTGATTCATCACGTGGTGGGTCATATGGCAGTGCAGCGGCCAGTCGCCCGGGGCGTCAGCCACGAGCTCGATGTCGCGCGTGCAGCCGACCGGCACCAGGATGGTTGCTTCCGGCCATTGCGCTGAGAGCGGCAGCCTGCCGCCGTCCGTGGCCGCGACCTTGAAAAAGTGCCCGTGCAGGTGGATGGGGTGATGATCCATGGCGCTCAGGTTGCCCAGACGAATCCGCACGCGATCCCCGGTCTTGGCCACGAGCGCGTCCGTACCCGGGAATGCCTTGGCGTTGATGGTGAGCATGTTGAAGTCGCTCATCTCGTTCGGATCGGGCCGATTCGTGCCCGGTTTGACGCGCCATTCACTGAGCAGCAGCACGAAGTCGCGATCGACCCGATATTCGGGCGGGGGCTTCCGTGGGTGCACCACGATCATGCCCATCATGCCCATCGCCATCTGGGTCATCTCATCGTGGTGGGGGTGGTACATGAACGTGCCGTGCTGGCGGAGCGTGAATTCGTATTTGAACGTTTCGCCCGTCGCGATCGGCTTCTGCGTGAGGCCGGAGACGCCATCCATGCCGTTGGGTACGAACATGCCGTGCCAGTGCACCGAGGTGGGCGCTGCCAACTTGTTGGTCACGTAGATGCGAACGCGGTCTCCCTCCACGGCCTCGATCGTGGGGCCGTGCACCCGACCGTTGTAGCCCCAGCAGTGGAGCTTGAGGCCCGGAGCCATCTCGTGCTCCACCTCTTCTGCGACCAAGTGGTAGACCTTCACGCCATCAACGATGCGCCAGTCGAGCGTCACACCGTTGGGGGTGATGACGGGTTGGTAGTCGCGGCCGGGTTGCCCCGGGGGTAAAGCGTTCGATTGTTTCGTGCCGCTGTAGGACGCCTCCCAGGCGCGGTTTCCAGAAAGAGCCAGCTCGGCGCCGGCTCGTTTGGGGCTCAAAAGGGCCGCGCCGCCCGCGATCGCGGCGGAGCTCAGCAGGGCTTCTCGTCGTGTCACCATGGGTCAAACCTCGAGGAACATTGGTTTAGGCGGTAGGTGGCCCAGGCGTGACAGGAAAAGTGAGCGAAGGCGGCTGACCGATTCGGTCGCGGAGCCTGTCACGCTCGAGCCCCTCCGGGCCTAGATGCTTGAGCGACACCATGACCTCGTTCAGAAAGGCCATCATAGAACGCCTGTTGGCGGCCGCGCATGAGCACCGACCCGAACGCCCAGCTCGATCCTCTTCTCGTCCAATTGGCCGAGGGAAATCGAGCGGCTTTCACCGAGGTCTTCCAAATCCTGTGGCAACCGGTGCTCCGCCTCTGCCGCAGCATGCTCAAGAACGACGCCGATGCGGCGGACGCCGCCCAGCAGGCCCTCGAAAAGGTGCTGACTCGCTGTGGCGATTACGATCGCCAGCGTCCGGCGATGCCGTGGGCGCTCGGCATCGCAGCCTGGGAATGCCGAACGTTTGCTCGCAAGCGGACCCGGCGCCGAGAGCTGCCGGAAGAGCAGGCGCCCGAGCTCGGCGCGGGCTCCGAGGACGAGCTCGCTCAGCGCGAGCTGATGCAAGCCGCCGTCGCGGCGCTCGGCGAGCTTTCGCCTCAGGATCGTGAGGTGCTCGTGGCCACCTTCTGGGACGAAGCGACCAACGCAACCGGTGCCACGCTGCGCAAACGCCGTGAGCGCGCGCTCAAACGCCTGCGCGACACCTTCATGAGGCTCTATGGACTCGATTGACCTTAGCCAGCTCGAGCGCCGCGCACGGCGAAAGTACGAGTGGGCTCGCATTCGTCGATCCGTCTTGGGCTTTGCGCCGTCTGTCGTCGTCGTGGTCATCGCCGCGCTGGCGAACAAGCACCCGGTCTCCGCCATCACCTTTGGAGCCGCCATGTTCTTCGTCGGGGCGGGCTTGCTTTGGTACGGTCGCGACATCCGACGCGCCGTTTTGCCCGGCTTGGCGATGGGACTGCTCCCGCTAGCGCTCGCCCTCTGCGCGAACCACATGGGTCACGCCTGCATGGGCGACCACTGTATGATGCTCTGCGTGCCGGCCTGCTCGCTCGGCGGGCTCGGAGCCGGCATCGGCATCTCGGTCATCGGTCTGCGCTGGAAGCAGAGCTGGCCGTTCTGGGTCGGCGCCACCGCCCTAACGCTCCTGACCGGCGCCATGGGTTGTTCGTGCGTTGGCTACAGCGGCGTCGCGGGACTGGCCGTCGGCTACGGCCTGGGCTTGCTGTCGGGGCTCGTGCAGCGACGTCTCAGTCATCCGCGGTAAGCGCACCGATTCGACCCGTCTGGGCAGACTGAAGCTGTACGTCGAGACCGGGACGGGGCAGCCTTGGTGACACGTGGCAGTCGATGTTCTCACTGAAGTCTTGATCTCGCGGCCTTGCGCCGAAGTTGCAGCGTATGCCTCGGAGCCGGACAACGCTCCGAGCTGGTACGTGAACATCAAAGCCGTCGAGTGGAAGTCGCCGCGCCCGCTGGCGCTTGGGTCACGCGTGGCTTTCGTGGCCCAGTTCCTCGGGCGAAGGCTGGCTTATACGTACGAGGTCATCGACCTGGTACCAGGAGAGAGGCTCGTTATGAGCACCGCCGAGGGACCGTTTCCAATGGAGACGACCTACACCTGGGAGGCGCTAGCCGATGGCCGTACCAGAATGACGTTGCGGAACCGGGGCCAACCGAGCGGCTTTTCCAAGCTCGCCGCGCCCCTCATGGCGACTGCGATGCGCAAGGCCAACCGCAAGGATCTGGATCAACTGAAAGCCGTGCTCGAGGCGCGCTGAAGCGAAAGCTCAGCTAGCGCCCGCCCCCTGCGTCGATGCGACGCCGTCGAGCGCGGCGATCACGAGCTCGGCGACCGCAGATGCCGACCGTACCGGCAGAGAAGTGCGGTGTAGCGCGAGGACCCGCTGAGTGTCCTCGATTCGATGAATGAGCGCGTGCCTCGGCAAACGATGTGCCTTCCCGGGCGAACGTTGGCTCGTCTGGCCGGATGCGACCCAACCGTATAGCGATGGGAACGCGGCGATTGCACTGGCAATCGGCGGTTTCGGACACGACGCCGCAATGGGCGCGTGTGAACGTCTCGATGGCCTCACGCGCGCGCTGGAGCCGCTTTCGGAAAGCGGCGGGGTCGAGGTCGAGCGCCTCTGCAGCTTCGGGCGCGGACAGGTCCATGATCTCGCCGAGCACGTAAGCGAGGCGGTGGGGCCTGTCGAGGCACTGGAGCATGCCGAGCGTACAGCCGATCTTCACCTCTTCGGTGATGCTTGGACGATGCCCAGGGGAAGACTGTGACCGGAAAAACGCCGTCGGGCGGGCTGCTAGATGCGCTCGAGTTCAGTAACGGTGTGCTCGTCGACGACGTTGCCCGTGTTGATCGTCGCTGCGGGCTCGAAAACCAACAGCGACACTTCATCGTCCGCGTGCGGTCGGTGCTCGACACCGTGTGGCACGACGATCATTTCACCCGGGCCGACCCATACCTCCCGATCGCGAAAGTCCATGCGCAGCCGACCTGCGACCACGAAGAACAACTCGTCTTCTTTCTCGTGGTGGTGCCACACGAAGCTCCCCTTGAACTTCACGGCCTTGACCTCTTGCCCGTTCAGCTCCGCGATGATCTTGGGACTGAAATATTCGCTGAAGCTCGCGAGCTTCTCCGCCACGTTGATTTTGTTCACGTCTAACCCCGGTGAGGCGCCGAACCTAGCAGCGCCGGCACTGCCCTGCAATTGGCGTTCAGCGAACGGGGCTGGTCAATCTCCAAGCAGCCATGTCGCTGATGCGCGCGAACCAGGACTGTAGGTTCGGGAAGTCTCCAAGGGGCGCGTCCGTTTGCTTGGCATACATGAGGGAGCACGAGATCGTCAGATCGGCGATCGTCAGTGCATTTCCGACCAGGTATTCTCGGCCGTCGAGGCGCTCGTCGAGCACGGCACCGAAACGGCGTAAGTTGACGAATGCCTCGTCGACCTTGTCTTGCCGGGGCTCACCGAGGCCCAGCATCGGCTTGATGATTTTCTCGAACGTGAGGGTCCCGAGCTGCGGCGAGAAGTGGGCAGCGTCCCAGAATTGCCATCGGACCGAATCGGCGCGCGCCTGCTCGTCGGTCGGAATGAGGCCCGACTCGGGCTTCTTTGAAGCAAGGTACTGCATGATGGCCCTCGATTCGGTGAGCACGAAGTCGCCGTCCACCAACGTCGGCACGGCGCCGTTCGGGTTGAGCGCCCTGTACTCCGGCTGTTTGTGCTCGCCTTTGGCGAAATCGAGCGTGAGCTCTTGCAGCTCAATCTGGAGCACGGCCGCGGTAATTCGGACGCGGCGGACGTTCGGTGACAGCGGAGTCATGTAAAGCTTCATTGCTTGCCTCGACAGGTCTTTCTAGACGCGACGTGCGCCTGCCCCATGTCGCCCGAGCCGGCTCGATTTCTACACGACGTCGTGGATTGCGTGCGACCGGCTCGTGGTACTTCCGAGCGCTCGCTGCCTGGTCAGCAACCAGCGCCGCACGCCGTCGTCTTCGGCCAGACCGGCCGCACGATCATAGGCGTCGCGAGCGTCATCCAACCGGCCGAGGCGCTCCAGCAGGTTCGCGCGAGCGGACCAGTAAGGTTGGTAGTCTTCCGGCGCCGTTGACTTGATCGCATCGAGCAGCTCGAGGCCGCGCGCCGGACCCTCCGTCTTGGACAGCGCGATGGCGTGCGCCACCCGAATCCCGAGGGTAGGCGTCATGTGGACGAGTGTTTCGTACAACAAGGACACGGCGCGGTCATCCGGCGTCCCCGAGCGCCGCGCATTGACGTGCGCGGACTGAATGGCGGCCTCGAGCTGTAGTGGTCCGACCCGTCCCAGCCGCACCGCCTCGGTGAGGAGGGCCTCGGCTTCGGCAATGCGGTGCGAATCCCAGGACGACGGCTCTTGCTCCGTGAGCGGAATGTAGGCGCCATTATTTCCCCTGCGCGCACTGCACCGCGCCTGCGCGTACAGCATTAGCGCCAGGAGCCCGCGTGCTTCGGGCTCTTCGGGGAGCAACTGCACCGTCAACCGTGCAAGCCATATCGCTTCCTCGGTGAGCCCACGCGAAGCCGCTGCCTGCCCGGCGACGTCGTCCCACCCACTGCCGTAGGCCGCGTAAATCGCCTCGAGGACCGCGGACGCGCGCTCGGGCAGCTCCTCCACTGGCACGTCGAACGGAATCTGAGCGCTGCGGATCTTGGTCTTCGCGCGCCATAACCGTTGGCCCATCGTCTTCGGCGCGACACGCAATGCGGTCGCGATTCGAGCAGCGTCCAATCCGAGCACCGTTTGCAGCATGAGAGGCGTCCTCACCGCGGGGTCGATGGCGGGATGCGCACACACGAAGAGCAAGCGCAAACGCTCGTCTCCGAAGTAGTCGCCGTCCGCCGCGTCATCGACGCTCACCAGGATTCGCGCATGGCGTTCATGTCGCGCGCGCCTGCGCGAGGCGTCTACCAGCCTTCGCCGCGCGGCCGTGAGTAGCCACGCCTCTGGACTTTGCGGAACCCCATCGAGCGGCCATTGAGTCACCGCGGCAAGGAACGCCTCGGCGAGCGCGTCCTCCGCGCCAGCAAGGTCGCCACTGCGAACCACCAGCAGCGACAGCAGCCGCCCGTACGACGCGCGGGCCGCCAACTCGGCAGGATGCATCGTCATTCCGGCTGTTCGAGCGCGGGCCGGAGCTCGACAATCCCCCCGCGGGCCGTGGATGGGCAGCGGGCCGCCCACTCCAGTGCCTTGTCGAGATCAGGAACGTCGATCAGAAAGAAGCCGGCCAACTGTTCCTTCGTGTCGGCGAAGGGACCGTCTTGAATCTGGCGCTCGCCGCCGATGAGCCGGAAGGTGGTCGCAGTAGTCGCGGCGTCCTGAAGGCCGGAGCCCCCGACGGCCACGCCGGAGTCGTAGATCGCCTTGATATATGCCTTGTATGCCGCTTGATACTCGGGGTCGCCCCGTCCCTGCACCCCAGCTTGGGTTTCGTAGACGAGCATCGCATATCGCATGAGGAGAGCCTTTCCGGTTGCCGCTCCATTGTCGCGCCGACCAAGGGCGTTTCTACAGCGCCCTCGAGAAAAATCATCCGTTTCTGTGTGCCCTTTCGCGCCGTTCCAGCTCGGCCTACCTTCCCGCACACCATGCGGAGTACGCTCGGCGCATCGCATGGACGTGCTCTCGGACGTGCTTTCTGTGACACGCATAGGGTCGACCGTGGTCGCGCAGGCCGAGCTCGTTCCGCCTTGGGGGCTCGAGATCGATCCGGTCGCCGAGGCGCATATCCACGTGGTTCAGCGGGGTGTTTGCTGGCTACGGGTGGCGGGTGAGCGCCGTCACGTTCGGCTCGTGACGGGTGATGTGGTGCTGATTCGCGGCGGCGTGGGGCACTCGGTCTGTGACGACCCCAAGACTAAGCCGGCCCCACACGAACAGGTGCTCGAGGCGATGCCCCGCCGCCTCGCGTCGCTGGCCAAATCGCGCGCCCAAGAGACGACGGTGGTGCTCTGCGCCAAGTACCTATTCCAGCATTTCGGCGCACACCCGCTGATTTCGCTGTTCCCATCGCTCGTCCATCTGCCGGCCCACGAGGCAGACCGCCATGTTCAGCTACAGCTATTGCTCCAACTGCTTCGCCACGAAGCCGTCGGTGCCGGCAGCGGTAGTGAATTGGTCGTGCCGCGACTGGTCGACAGTCTGCTGGTCTACGTGGTCCGAGCTTGGCTCGAAGGGCACCCGGTTGGCGCCGGAGGCTGGTTCGGCGCGTTGCGCGATCCGGCCATAGCCAAGGCGCTGTCTCTCATCCATCAGCAGCCGCAGAAGCCTTGGTCCGTTGCCAGCTTGGCTCGACAGGTCGCACATTCTCGGCCGACATTCGCGCGCCGCTTCGCCGAGCTCGTTGGAGAGACGCCGGTCGCCTACCTGACGCGCTGGCGCATGTGCCTTGCCACCAAGTTATTGACGGAGACCGAGCTATCGATCGAGGAGGTCGCGGGGCGCGTCGGGTACGAGACCGCCGCCGCGTTCTCCAAGGCGTTCCGGCGCAACTACGGCGACGCTCCGGGCCGTTTTCGAGGCGAGATGCAGCGGAGTCGAGCTGCCAGTCCAGGGGAACGAGCCGCCTCCGCGCGGTGAGACGAACGGACAAGTACTAGTTCGTCACGGACCTTTTCGCTTCCGACGACGCGACTACGTTACGAGGCGCGGACGAAAGGAAACCCCGTGTTCATCGCATTTCTCAGGTTTTCACGGAACAAGCAGCGAGCCGGCGAGCTCATGGTGGGCCACGACCAGTGGATCGCGAGCGGCCTCGCCGATGGCGTCTTCTTGCTCATCGGTAGTCTGCAACCCCGCCTCGGCGGCGCAGTGGTTGCGCACAACACGACTCGTAAAGAGCTAGAAGAGAGGCTCCAAGCCGATCCGTTCGTCGCGCACGACGTCGTGACCGTCGAGCTGTTCGAGGTCTCACCGGCGAAGTCGGACCCTCGTCTCGCGTTTTTGCTCGTCTGATACTTTCCCGGCTAAGGCTCGGTGCCCCAGATGCGCACGCCATCTTTCAGCAAGACGATCTTCGAAGTGGTTTGGTAGTCGGTGTTCGCCGCGTAGGAATAGTCGTCGGTTTGGGTGTATCGGTTGCCGTCCTGCAGGCACCAACCCTGCTGCAAGACGAACGTTTTCGAGGCATCCAGCGGCTTTGCCGCGCTGGTGAAGCTAAGCTCGATGTAGCGCGCCGCGCCAGGGCGCTTCGGCTTGACCTCGGCGAAGACAGGCGGCGCCACTTGATTGCAGTCGCCGGCGTTCACCCAGTAGCAACCGTAGCTTTCGTCTCCTGACGACTCTCTGGTGTAATAATAGCGGATTGAGAGCGACCTCAGCGGAACCGCACTCGGGCCGTCGTTGACGAGATACAAGCTCGGCTGAATGCAAATCGGCGTCGCTTCGCGGTTGGCGGCCAACAGCTCGACCCTCACCGTCGCTTGACAAGTCTTGTCGCACTTGTCGCTGGCGCAGTCGTCATGGGTTCCACACGTCTTGCCGAGCGCGCAGGCCTTGCAACCCTTGCCGCAGTCGATGTCACTTTCGCTACCGTTCTTGACGCCATCGTCGCAGCGCGCTGGCGCGCACGCCTCCGCGACGCAAACGCCGCTGGCGCAATCCGTCCCGACCGTGCACTCTGGCCCGGTCACGCACGCCGGGCACGAACCACCGCAGTCCACGCTCGTCTCGCTACCGTTTTGCACGAAATCGTCGCAACGAGGCTGGGCGCACAGCTGCTGCATACATACGCCCGTTTGGCAGTTGGCCCCGACCAAGCAGGTCGCGGCAATCGGGCACATGGGGCAGCCGGAAGCGCCACAATCGATGTCCGTCTCGGCCTGGTTGACCAAGCGATCCGAGCAGCTCGCGGCGCGGCAACTTCCGCTCGCGCAGCTATTGCTCAGGCAGTCGGTATCCGCCGTGCAGGCCGCACCGCCGGCGCACCGACCGCAAGCCGTCCCGCCACAATCGATGTCCGTCTCGCCGACGCTAAGCAGCCCGTCTCGGCACGAATCAGGCGCACAGCGTGCCGCCGAACAGACGCGGGTCGCGCAATCCGGATCCGCGCCACAACTGAGCCCGATCGCGCAGGGCGCGCAGCTGGGACCGCCACAGTCCAGATCCGACTCGGAGCCATTTCGGAGACCGTCACTGCACGTGGCCGCATCGCAGCGGCCATCGTGACAAATAAAGCTGTTGCAGTCTTCGTCGTAACCGCAACGATTGCCGCTCGCGCACCGCTGCGGCGAGCAGGCTTCACCGCAGTCGACGTCCGCTTCTCGGCCGTTCCGGACACCGTCGGCGCAGGTCGGGGCCGCACAAGTTCCCGCCAGGCAGACGCCAGACGTACAATCGCCCGGGACCACGCAGGTCTGCCCCGTTTCGCACGGGGCACACGCGCCGCCGCAGTCGTCACCGCTTTCGCCTTCGTTTTTCTGACGATCCGAGCAGTGAGGTACCGTGTCCGACGCATCGGCGTCCGGAGCTCGATAACTGGGGAAAGAACACCCCAGCGAGCTGCCTATTAGTGCGAAGGACGCGGCCAGCACGAAGCCGAGCGCAGTCGAAGAGAAGGAGCCGGACAAACCTCAAACATACCATTCGTCAGCGGTGCTATCAAAGATGCGCCAATGTCGTGCCAGGTGGGACGCGGCAAAAACGTGCAGAATTTGAACGCTTCTACAACTCGCCTCGAACTCGAAGCGTGACTCATACGTGGGCGATCGCCTCGCGCACCGAGATGGCGGCGGCGCGCCGGGCGGGAAGCCACGTCGCCAGCAGGCTGGCAAAACGTCATTCGAGCGTGCGCGGGAAGGTGTCGTCAAAAACCAGCAAGGCCCCCGCTTCGGGCGAACAGACCCAAACGCGCGCGTGGTCGTCGCTCGCGACGCAGTGCGCGCCCTTGGCTGCGGTCAGGCTTCCTAGTCGTTTCAGCGTTCCATTTCCTCGCACACCAAGGACCGCAACACTGCCGTCGGACGCAGAAGGCACGTACAGGTGATTCAGATCCAGGTTTGCCGCAATAATGTCCACGCCGCTGGCGGTCTCCTCCGTGCCGAGCACTTTTCCCGAGTGATCAATATCGAGAACGACGGCCTTGCCCTCGGAACAGCCGACGAAGAGGAAGCCCTTCTTAGAGCTCAGCGCAATGCCACGTGAGCCTTTGCAACCGTTCGAGAATTGTTCGGCGATAGCGTGCGTCGCCAAATCGATCACAACCGTCTGACCGGACCAAAGATGAGAGTACGCCCGGCCTCGAGCTTGGTCCACGACGAGCGACTCCGGACCGCCCTTGACGGCGATGGCGTCGCTCCGCGTCAGGCCTCCTGCATCACCTAGTGCGAATACTTCGATTTGCTCCTGGTCGGGCTCAGTCACCCACACTTCCTGCTTGCTCGCCACCCAACGCACGTAATCCGGTTGGCCACTGAGCGGGAAGCCTCGCGCGGGTCGCCCGCCTTGCCCGCCAGCAAGATCCATCACCTTCACACTTTGTGAAGTTCGATCCACGGCGAACAGCCGGCCCGCACCCACGTCAACCGAGGTCACGCCATCGCCATGGCCGCCGGAATAGTTGCCGGACGCGCTCAATCCGCACAGCGGATTCTTCGCCAGCGAGGTCGAATCGAACATGTCCACGCACCCCGTTGCGCCTGCGGGAGCCAGGACGGTGTGCGTTTCAGGTGAATAGACGAGGTCGTCGAATCCGATTCCGCCACTGGGTACCAAGCGGATGGAGCGGGGCCCCTGCGCCGTGCTGCCGGCCTGCGCAGGGGGTTGGATGTCCCCCGATTCTCCGGCGCCCTTGTGGCAGCCGGCGAGCGCGACGTGGGTGGCGAGGATCACGGCCGCCATCGTTCGCGAGCGTTGGACGTCGACCTTGATCATGTGACCGCTACCCTCGAAGTACGACGACAAGCGCTCGAGCCGGCGCGGCAACTCCGCCCGTAGCTGTGCCAGTGACGCGACGCGGTGCACTCGTTCGAGCTGAGCTTCGACCTCAGCCACGAAGTCGTCATGGTACACGGCGGGCTCGGCGCGTACTCCGGACGCCTGAAATGCCGCGAACAGCGGCGCAAAGCGGCTCGCCGTCGGATCGGCGCGATCACGTGTCGCTCGGTCGCCTGGGTAGAGGATAGCCACGCTCCGGCGTTCGTCGCTAGTCATGCTCGTGCCGGTGGTGCAAGTCGGAGCCGTGCGGGTGATCGTGCTCGACAGCCTCGTGATGGTGGGGATGAGTGTGAGAGCCCACCACCGGTGGCTGGTGTTGGTGGTCGTGGTGGCCGTCGTCGTGGGTGTGAGCGTGCTCGTGATCGAGCGTGCAGTGGCCGTGGCGGTGATGATGGCTTTCCGTCACGTGAAGGTACGCGGCCCATGCGAAGAGGACGGCGGCCAGGGCAATCAGCCCCGCGTTGCCGCGATCGCCGAGCACGAAGGCGACGGCGGCGCCGAGAAATGGAGCCAGCGCAAATAGCGAGCCGGTGCGAGCCGCCCCCAGCAAGCGCTGCGCTCTCAGGTACAGGCGCAGGCTCAAACCGTACCCAGAAGCACCACAGGCAACGAGCGCGGCCAGAGACACGCCCCGTGGCCACGAGTCGCGAAACTGGAGCGCCAGCACGACCGACAAACCGGCTCCCAGCGAAGCCTTCCAAAACACCACGGCACGAGGCTCGAAGTCAGAAAGTGGTCGGGTGATGGTATTGTCGAGCCCCCACGACAGCGTCGCGACGGTGAGCGCCGCCAGTCCAAGCGCGCTCGAGGAGCCGGCGCGGTGCGTACGAAAGGCGAGCACCGCGCCCGCAGTCAACATCATGAGGCAAGCGACCACGACTCGCCGCCCAAGGGGCTCGCGATAGATGAGCGCCGCCAACGCCACCGTGAACAGCGCCTCCAGGTTGAGCAGCAAGGAACCAGCAAGCGCGCCCGAGCGCTGCAGCCCCCAGGCTAGTGCCGCCGGCGCCAAGACCGCTCCGAACAGGGCCACCAGCGCGAGGCGCGGCGCCTGCGCTCGCGTGAGCGTCGGCTCACCGGCGCGTCGGCGAGGCAGCCCCGCGCCGAGCGCAGCGCCGCCGTACAACAGCGTGGCCGTCGCAAAAGGGCCTGCATCGACCCCAAAGTGCTTGACGAGCGGCGTCGTGAAACCGAACAGCGCCGCCGCCGCGATGGCTGTCCAGCTACCCTTGGCGATAGGGTCCTTGTTCATCAGCCTCGCACGCGAGGCTAGCGCATTTGGCAGACGGGGCCTGACCCTCAGAGTCGGGCCGTTTTCGTTTTGGGCCAGGGATTTTCTCAGCCAGGGTTGCGCTCGTAGAGCGGTCGGGCAATGGTTCGAGCACGTCCTTGACTCGTTTGGCTCCCTTTCAGCGCTCCGCAGCGCGCCTGCGCAAGGCCGCGCGCGACGTCTTTTTGGTCGCGGCCGCGCTGTTGTTGTTGGGGGCGCAGGCGTTTTCCACCCTGCATTTCGTGCTCGTTCCGCACCATTTGTGCGCCGAGCACGGCGTGCTCGAAGACGGCGGCCCGAGCGTCAGCAGTGCCGCGCACGACGCGACGCATGAAGCGAGTACTACCGCCGAGGCACAGCCGCAGGGGGACCAGGACGAGCACGACGTCTGCAGTGTGGCCACCCGTCAGGAGCACGCCGTGCTCCTGGAGCGGCCCGCGCTGGCACTCACGACTCTGAGTGCAGCCCAGCGGCCGTTCGCCAACACGGGCGTGGCGTTGGCTTGCGATCGCGTGGCGCTGCTGTCGAGCGCGCCCAAAACGTCGCCGCCAGTACGAGCGTAAGTCCCGCGTCAGTACGCGCCGCACGACTACCACCTCGAGCCGATTGGGCCAGGTCCCGTCGCTGCGCGCGCCACCGAATCGACGCCTCACGCGGCGTTCCGGCTAGCGCACCAGTCCTCCAAAGATCCGGTGCGCGACTTCATCGCTTCGACCGTCTCTCTTCGTGAACACATGCCATGAGCTATTTCAGCCTCCCGGCTGCGTCGATCGCCATCCCGTGGGCGCTCCTCGTTGCCAGCACCGCGCACGCACAAGCCGCCCCACCGGCGCCGCCGAGCGAGCTCGACGATATCAAGGCCGCGTTGGCCGCCGACGCCAAAGACAAGCCGGCAGCCGCCGCACCGCCCGAAGCGCCCCCCAGCGCATCGCCCACGAGCGGCAGTCAGTCGTTGAACCCCGATCTGTCGTTGATCGCCGACTTTGCCGCGGCTGCATTCTCCGACGAACGACACCTGCAGACGGGAGCGCACGACCCTACGAAGAACGGCTTCAACCTGCAGGCGCTCGAGCTCAGCTTGGGCGCGGCCGTCGATCCGTACTTTCGCTTCGATAGCCACATTTCGTTTGATCTCGAGGGAGTGGACGTCGAGGAGGCGTACGGCACGACTCTGGGCCTGCCGTTCCGCTTGCAGGCGCGCTTGGGCCAGTTTCTGAACCGCTTCGGCCGAATCAACGCCACCCACCCGCACGCTTGGAATTTTTCCGACCAGCCATTCGCGCTGGGCCGTGTCTTTGGCGCAGAAGGCAACAAGGGCCTGGGCGGCGAGCTATCTTGGCTCACCCCGTTGCCCTGGTACGTGGAGCTGGTCGGCTCGACGATGATGGCCGACGGCGCGGAAACCAGCCGCAGCTTTCTCGCTGACAGCGAACGCACCGTTCATGGGCCCAAAGATTTGCTGCTGCTGGCGGCCGCCAAGCAGTTCTTCCCACTGTCGGACGATTGGTCCTTGGCATGGGGCATGTCGGGCGCGTTTGGCCCCAACCCTACCGGCCCGGGCAACCGCAGCGCCATCTACGGCAGCGACGTTTACTTGAAGTATCGCCCCATCACCACCGAGAGCGCGTTGATCGCGTCTTTGACGAGCGAGTGGTTCTATCGCCGGCGCCAGGTCCCGGGCGACATCGTGCAGGACGTGTCGAGCTACACGGAGCTGTTCGTGCGCTTTGCGCAGCGTTGGGCTACCGCGGCCCGCTACGAGTACGGCTCGGCCCCGTTCGGCGTGACCGGGGCGAACATCCGCGACGCGCTCGACCCGGACTGGACGGCCGCGCGTCAGCGCGTGGCCCTGGCGTTGACGCACTACCCGTCCGAATTTTCACGCTTTCGCCTGCAAGTTTCGCGCGACATGCCCGGCTGGCGCGACGGCATTTGGGCCGGTTTTCTCACGGCCGAGCTGGCCATCGGTGCGCACGGCGCCCACGCATTTTGATCGGAAGGAAGCTCACGATGTTTCAAAAGCTCAGTTTGTTCTGGCTCGGTTTGGTGATGTTGCTGGTACCCGCCAGCGCGCGGGCGAAGCTGGAGGTCGTGGCCACCACACCCGACTTGGCGGCTATCGCCCGCGACGTCGGCGGCCCCGACGCGCACGTGCTGGCGCTGGCGCTGGCCACTCAAGACCCGCACTTCGTCGACGCCAAGCCACATTTGGCGCTCGCGCTCTCCAAGGCCAACCTGCTGCTGCTCACCGGTGCGGGGCTGGAGGTCGGCTGGCTACCCACGCTGCTGACAGGCTCGCGCAATCCCGATATTCAAGCGGGCAGCGCCGGCTACCTCGACTGCTCGTCGTTGGTACCGCTGCTCGAAGTTCCCACGACCGCCGTGGACCGCTCCCAGGGTGACATTCACCCTCAAGGCAATCCGCACTACTCGTACGACCCGCGGCGCGTCGACGCGCTTTTGGTCGGCATCGGCAAGCGCATGGCGGAGCTCGATCCCGCCCATAAATCCGGCTATTTTGCGCGCACCAAGGGCCTGCTGGAAGGCCTGCGCACGGCGCGCGCGCGTTGGGAAGCGCGCCTAAGCAAAGCGCGCGGGCAGAAGATCATCGCGTATCACAACTCGCTACCCTATCTTGCCGACTGGCTCGGCATCGAGGTCGTCGAGCACGTCGAGCCCAAGCCCGGCATTCCACCGAACCCCAGCCACATCGCGCACGTGCTGGAACGAGCGCGCGCGGACAAGGTCCGGGCGATCGTGCAGCAGGCGTACTACCCGTCGGGTACTTCCAAGTTGATCGCCGACAAGGCCGGAGCGGTCTTCTTGCAGATCCCCGGTTATCCCGACTTTGCCCAGGGTCAAAGTTACACCGCGTACATGGACGATTTGGTGACCAAGCTCGCCAAGGCGCTCGGCGTTTGATGAAACCCAACGACCTTACCCGGCCCGAGCTGTTCGCCTGCGAGCAGCTGCGCGTCGGCATCGCCGGCCGCGCGATTTTGCCGCCGATTGGTCTCACGGTGAAAGCCGGGCAATTTTGGGCCGTGGTGGGCCGTAATGGCGCTGGCAAAACCACCTGGTTGAAGACCCTGCTTGGCCTTCTGCCGCCCGTCAGCGGTTACGTGCAGAGCGCACGTGACGTGCGCGTGTCGTACTTGCCGCAGCGCAGCGGCCTCGACGACCTGTACCCGCTCTTGGCCCGCGAGGTCGTGTCGCTCGGCGTGGAGCGAGGCTGGTCGTTTCTGGGCGGTCCCGGGGCGGGCCGGCACAAGGATCGCGTGGCACGCGCGCTTGCCGAGGTCGACGCCGGCGCGCTCGCCGAACGACCCTTCCGCAGCTTGTCGGAAGGGCAGAAACAGCGCGTGCTGTTCGCGCGGCTCGTCGCCGGCGACGCCGAGGTCGCGATCCTCGATGAGCCGACCAGCGCCATGGACCGCGTCGCCGAGCGCGAAGCCTTCGAGCTCATCCGCAAGCTGCAGCAGAGCCATGGCTTGGCAGTCTTGGTGGTGAGCCACTACCTGAGCATCGTGCGCGAGTTCGCCGACCACGCGCTCTTGCTCGACGCCGACTCGGACCAAGTCGTGGTCGGCACCCCCGAGCAGGTGTTCGACCACCCGGCTTTTCGCAAGCGCTACGGCGATTTTGCCGCCGAGGCACGGAATGCCTAGCCCCAATACGGCCCCCGCCGCGAGCGGCGACTTCGACTTCGACTCGTTGCTGGCTCCGAGTCCAAGCCCGAGCGTGTCAGGCGCCCCGGTAGCCGCGCCCAGCGCCAGCGGCATGGTTGGCGCGCCGTCGGCGCCAGCCGTGCGCCCCGGGCACGAAGAACAGCCAACTTGGCACGACTTCGTCGACAGCTGGGCCTTGTACCGTGATCCAGTCGTGTGCGGCGTGGTGGCCGGCGCGGTGTTGGGCGTGCTGGGCGTATTCGTGGTGCTGCGCCGGGCGGTGTTCGTCACCGCTGCGGTGAGCCAGAGCGCGGCGCTCGGCGTCGCGCTGGCGTTTTTGCTCGGCATCTATTTGGGGTTCACACCCCCGCCGGTCTTGTGTGCGTTCGCGCTGGCGCTGGCCGCCACGGCCGTGCTGGCGCGCCGCTCGCGCTCGAATCGGCTGCCGCGCGAAGCCATCGTCGGCCTGCTGTACGTGGGCGCGTCGGCGTTGGCGGTCCTGGTCGGCGATCGCATCGCTCAGGAAGCCGAGGACATCACCGCGATCCTGTTCGGCACGGCCGTGCTGGTGCGGCCGCAAGATTTGCTGGCGGTGCTGGCGGTCAGCGCGCTCGTGGCGGTGGCGCTCGGTGCGCTCTATCGCGGCTTGGTTTTCGCTGGTTTCGACCCCGAAGGCGCGCGCGTTCAAGGCCTGCCGGTCGCGCGCATCGAGCTTGCGTTGTGGACGCTGGTCGCGCTCGAAGTTTCGGTGACGACGCGCGCGGTCGGCGCCTTGCCGGTGTTCGCGTTCTCGGTGCTACCGGCGATGGCGGCGTTGCGAATTTCCAACCGACTGCCGTACGCGGTGCTGTTCGCGGGGCTGGCGGGTGCGTTGTCCGGTGGCTTGGGCTATCTGAGCGCGTTCATGCTGCGCTTCCCGGTCGGAGCCGCGGAGGCCAGCGTCGCGGCCGTCCTATTCTCGTTGGCGGTCATGAGCGCTCGTCTGCGGCGTCCGGCCTGACCTTCGTTTCACGCACGGGCCTCGAATGCGCCAGCCTCGCCTTCGAGGCTGAGGAACGCGTGCTCGCCTTTCGCACGCACGGCGCCGGCTCCTCGAGCGCGCTTGGCTGGGTTGCGCTCACGGTCGCGACGCTGTCGTTGGGGGCTCGACAATACCCTCACTCGGCCACTCTCCGACTTCGAGCCGCGTGCCAGCTAGCACCGCTAGCGACGCACGTCGCTCTTTAGGGTTGCCTAACTGCGAGAAACGGCCCGCGTCTGACGCACGGATCGACGCACGGTTCTTCCAAGTCTTTGCGATACCTGTCCAAGACGCAGCAGTACCTTGGGCCGGTAAACTTCGTCGATGTTTTGGGCACGCGGAAGAAGCGTTGGGACTGCTATCGCGGTGTGCGTGAACGCGGCCGCCGTCTGCGGTTGCTCCCCTTCCGCGGATGAGCAAAACGGGGCCAAGCCGGTATCACAAGGTGGGTCGACGGGAGGCAGCGGCGCCGGCGGTGGCACAGCTCTGCCGTCGGGCGGCGCGGGCTCCGGAGGTAGCGCGTTCGGTTCGGCAGGAGCCATGGCAGAAGGCGGCTACGCTGGGGTGGCGAGCCTGGGCGGCGCCGGTGCTGCGGGGGCTCCCGGCACGGGCGGAATCGGCGGCGCCGATACCGCGGGCGCAGCCGGCGCGGGCGGAATCGGCGCCGCGGGTGCAGCCGGCAGTGGTGGCGGGGGCGGCACAGGAGGCACCTCCAGCAGCTGTATGCCGTTAGTTCCCGGGACGGGCGGTATGCAGTACTGCACGAACACGAAGGGGAAGCTGAGCTCTGGCTATTCCTACGAGCTGTGGGCCGGCGGGGAAGGCTCGGGATGTTTGAAGGTCTTTGATGTCAATGCGAATTACAGCGCCAACTGGACTGAATCCAATGACTTCCTCGCCCGCGCGGGACTGGCGTTCGATCAAACCAAAACACCGGTCCAGATTGGCACCATCTCCGCAGAGTTTGCGGAGATGTACACCGCGGTTCCAGTAGCGGGGGCAACCAGCAAGCTCTACGTGGCTCTGTACGGGTGGACCATCGATCCGCTGATGGAGTACTACGTCATCGAAGATCACGGCGACTTCGTTCCCGGTCCCGTCGCGTCCGACGGTTCACCGAGGACGAATTATGGAACCCTCACGGTGGACGACGGCACGTACGACATCTGGGCGCTGCCGGTGAAGGACAGAGCTTCGATCATTGGCGACCACAAGGACTTCACTCAGATCTTCAATGTCCGAAAGGTGCGCCGCAACTGTGGACACATCTCGCTGTCCGAGCACTTCGCCAAATGGAACGCCGTCGGCTTGACCCTGGGTAAACTGGAGGAAGCCATGTTCCTCATGGAAGCCCAGAACAACAGTGGGACGATAGAGGTGGCCGCGACCGTCACGGTCAAGTAGCGCCGCGTCGCCAGGGCCGGCGACGCGGACGCTTTTTTCCGTGGCGTCGATGGGTCGCGATGAGCCGAGGCCGCGGCTATCGAAAGGGTCGGTCGCAACGCGGCGCGCGAACTTCTGGGCGACGGTGGTCGAGGCTCGCGCCCGTCCCGACACTCGCGTGCTCGGCGATGATGCTCCGGGCCGCGCGATTGGTGGACGTCTTTCGAGTCAAGCCACGTCGGCACCGCCGTCTACTATGGGCCCCCGGCTCAGGCCCCGTGCGTCTCACGTAGGCGCCGCGCCGCCGATACCATGTTCCTGAGCGCGGGCAGCACTTCTTCCCAGGTACGGGTCTTCAGGCCGCAGTCGGGATTCACCCACAAGCGCGCCGCGGGAATGCGCTCTGCGGCTTTGTTCATCAGCTCGACAATTTGCTGCTCGGTGGGCACATTGGGCGAGTGGATGTCATAGACACCCGGGCCGATTTCGTTCGGGTATTCGAAGCGATCGAAGGCGTCCAAGAGCTCCATGTCCGAGCGCGACGTTTCGATGGTGATGACGTCGGCGTCCATGGCCGCGATGGCCTCGATGATGTCGTTGAACTCCGAGTAGCACATGTGCGTGTGGATCTGCGTCTGATCGGCGACACCGGCGGCGGCGATGCGGAACGAATTCACGGCCCAGCTCAGGTACTCTTGCCATTCCGAGCGACGCAGTGGCAACCCTTCGCGCAGCGCCGCCTCGTCGATCTGAATGATGCGCACGCCCGCCTGCTCGAGATCTTGCACCTCCTGACGGATGGCCAACGCCAGCTGGTAGCACGACACGGAGCGCGGCTGATCATCACGCACGAAGGACCAATTGAGGATCGTGACGGGGCCCGTCAGCATGCCCTTCATCGGCTTTTTGGTGAGCGACTGCGCATAGCGAGTCCAGCCCACCGTCATCGGGTTGGGTCGGCTGATGTCGCCGAACAAGATGGGCGGCTTCACACAGCGTGAGCCGTACGACTGCACCCAACCCAATTCGCTGAACGCGTAGCCGTCCAGCTGCTCGCCGAAATATTCGACCATGTCGTTGCGCTCGGGCTCACCGTGCACCAACACGTCGAGGCCGAGCGCCTCCTGCTCGCGCACCGCTCGCTCGATTTCCCCACGCATGCGCGTCTCGTAGACGTCCTTTTCCAGCTTACCGGCGCGGAAATCGCTGCGAGCTTTGCGAATTTCCGCCGTCTGCGGGAAGGAGCCGATCGTCGTCGTCGGAAACTGGGGCAAGTCGAAGGCACGCGCCTGCACGGCCGCGCGCACGGCATACGGCGATTTGCGCTCGCCCAAGCCTCGCGCCAAGGCCACGATCGACGCTTGCACGCGCGGATTGGTGACGCGGCTCGAGCCGCGGCGGCAGGCCATGCTGCGCGCGTTCTCGTCCAGCGCCGCCTCGACGGCTTCGCGCCCCTGATTCAGCGCGGCGCCTAGGACGCGCACCTCTTCCAGCTTTTGCTGGGCGAAGGAAAGCCACGACACCAGCTCGGCATCGAGCTTCTTCTCATTCGCCAAATCAACCGGCACGTGCAACAGCGAGCACGACGGCGCGAGCCACAACCGGTCGCCCAGCTTCTGCTGAAGCGGCTCCAGGTAGTCGAGCGCTTGGGCTAGATCGGATTTCCAGATATTGCGCCCGCTGACCACGCCCAGTGACAACACGCGCTCGTCAGGCAGTGCATGGAGCAGGCTCGTCACCTCGGCGCGGGCCGAGATCGCGTCGAGGTGAATGCCATCGACCGGCAACTTGGCCGCCAGCTCCAAATTGTCCGCCAAACGGCCAAAATAGGTCGTAAGAAGCAGCTTGCTGCCGGCGCCCTTGAGCGCCTCGTAAGCGGTGCGATACGCCTGCTGCCAATCGGGACCGAGCTCGGTCACCAGCGCCGGCTCGTCGATCTGTACCCAATCGGCGCCTTCGCGGGCGAGCGCGGTCAAGAGCTCGCGGTAGACCGGCAACAGCTTGCTCAGCAGCGACAGGCGATCGCTCCCGTCTTTGGCTTTGCCCAGCCACAAGTAGGTGACAGGACCGATGATCACGGGCTTGAACGCGATGCCAGCTTGGCGCGCTTCGGCGAGCTGGGCCAACAGGCGCGACGCTTCGAGGTGAAACGAGCTCTGGGCCGAAAGCTCGGGCACGATATAGTGGTAGTTCGTGTCGAACCACTTGGTCATCTCACCGGCCGCTACACCGAGGCCCGCATCGCCGGCGGCGCGACCTCGCGCGACCCGAAAGTAGGCGTCGAGCGGCTGCGGGTCGTCGACGAGCGCCCGCTCCGGCACGTTGCCAAGCAAGAAGCTCGTGTCGAGCACTTGGTCGTAAAAGGAAAAATCACCAACCGGAACCAAGTCGAGCTTGGCTTGGCGCTGCCAGCCTCGAGCGCGGAGCTCCGCTGCCGTCTGCTCCAGCTCGGCGTGGCTGAGCAGGCCCTTCCAGTGCTTTTCTTCGGCAAATTTGAGCTCGCGCTGGGCGCCGATACGGGGAAAACCGAGATTGTGCGTACGTGTCATGGATTCAGCCTTCTTGCAGGTGTCGAGGGGGAATGCGCATCGCCGACCCGAGCTCGACGACGTCGTGAATTTGATGAAGCTCGTTACGAACCGGTCGAGCTGAGCCGCTTCGCGGAGCCGACTTCGATGCGCGGCGCGAGCCGGTCGATGCGACGGACGAGCTCGACCGATGCGTCGACTTCTTCGAGGCGCGCGGAAACGCTCTCGACGTTGCAGCCCACGTCCAGGCCCTGCCCGGCCGCGAAGGCGCGCACTTCGTCGAAAGCCTCCGCCGCCAGCTCGACGGACCGCGCGAGCATGTCTTTCGCCGATAGCAGATCGCGCTTCAGGTAGAGCGGTAAGCTGACGCCCAGCCATTCCAGGAACTGCAGCGTTTGCTCGGAGCCACACGGGCTGAAGGTCAACAGGACGGGCGGGGCTTGGCACCCTTCGCGCTCCGCGCGCACCCGCAGATCTTGCAGGAGTCGTTTCGTCGCCGCTACCGACCAGACGGTTTGGCTGACGAAGAACCGGCAGCCTTGCTGCATCTTGGCCCAGACCCGCGCGTCTTCGGCGCCGGAGGTTTCGTGACGCTCCGAAATCAACACCCCGCCCAGGGACAAGCCGGGCACCTGGTTTTTACACAGCGCAAGGGCCTGCGGCAGGCTCAACGACGTCGACGTGTTGCGCGAAGGCGCGCCGACCAGCACCGCGCGTCCGGACCGCGCATGTAGGCTGTCCAGCCATTGCCGCAGCGCCGCTTCACCTTGCTCAGCGACGGCTCGGTAAACCACCCTCGGCAACGAGCCGATTCGGAGCTGCTCGAACGCGTACGAGAGCGGATCGACCTTGGGTGTGAACGGAAACGGACGCGGCGCGCCGTTGCGAGCGGCCTCGTCTTGAACGTCGTAGACGAGCAGCGCGTCGAGCGGCAGCGCTGAAATGCGCTCGGACTGAGCGGCCGCGATCAGCTGCCGGCGCTCGACGGGTGTGGTGAGATTGGGCGGGACGATGGCGTACGTCAGCCGCGGGCAGCGCTCGAAAACAGGCGGCGAGCTCAGCGAAGTCCGAGCGTTTGCGAGGCCCAATGCCGTATTCATGTCCGCGCCCCGCATAGCGTGACTTCGACTGTCGCTTCGTCGGTCTTCGGCTCGATCGGCACGATGGCCTTGGTGGCGGCCACGCGGACTCGCAGCGCCGCTGGCCAGCGCTCGACCAAGCGCCGCGCGACACGCAACGCAAACGTCTCCAGCAGTCGATCCGGTCGTTCTTGCGCGCTCTCGTCGACGCTGCGCACGATTTCGGCATAGTCGACGGCGCGCTCGATGTCGTCGGTCGTGGGGTAGGCGTCGCCGTTCAGCTCCAAATCCACGGCCACCAGCAGCTCCTGCGCACGCGCGCGCTCGGCGTCACTGACGCCCATGTGGCTGTGCACGCGGATGCCACGCAAGCGCAGGGCGTAGCCCAACACAGGGCTAATTGCTCGGGCGTTCATAGACCGGGTAGCGGCGGACGAGGGACGTGACCTCGGCGCGCACTCTTGCGAGGGTGGCTTCGTCGCGGGGCTGCTCCAGCACGTCGGCGATCAAGCTCGCGGTAATGAGGGCTTCCTCCACCTTGAAGCCGCGGGTGGTCATCGCTGGCGTCCCGAGCCGAATGCCCGAGGTCACCATCGGCTTCTCGGGATCATTGGGGATACCGTTCTTGTTGCACGTGATGTGCACGCTTCCCAAAATCGCTTCTGCCTCTTTGCCAGTCAGCCGCTTCGAGCGCAGGTCGACGAGCATCACGTGACTTTCGGTGCGCCCGGAAACGATGCGTAGCCCGCGCCTCGTCAAGGTCTCGGCCATGGCGAGCGCGTTCTCACGAACTTGCGCTTGGTAGACGCGAAACTCGGGTGATAAAGCCTCCTTGAAGGCTACCGCCTTACCGGCGATGACGTGCATCAGCGGCCCGCCTTGAAGGCCCGGAAAAACGGCGCTGTTGATGCGTTTGGCGATCTCTTCCGAGCGCGACAAGATGAAGCCGCCGCGCGGCCCGCGCAGGCTCTTGTGCGTCGTCGACGTCACGACGTCAGCGTGCGGGATGGGGCTCGGGTACTCTTCGGCGGCGATCAAGCCCGCGTAGTGGGCCATGTCGACCATGAAGTACGCGCCGACGGCCTTCGCCACCGCCGCGAAACGCGCAAAGTCGATGCGCAACGCGTAGGCGGAAGCACCCGCGATGATGAGCTTGGGCCGGTGCTCGTGCGCCAGCCGCTCCATGGCGTCGTAGTCAATCTCTTCGTTGCCATCCAACCCATAGCTGACGGCGCGAAACCATTTGCCGCTCAGGTTCAGCGCCATGCCGTGCGTCAAATGCCCACCCTCGGCCAGGCTCATGCCCATGATCGTGTCGCCGGGCTGCAGCAGCCCCAGAAATACGCCCTGGTTCGCCTGCGAGCCCGAGTGGGGCTGTACATTGGCGAAATTGGCCCCGAATAGCTGCTTGACGCGCTCGATGGCGAGGAGCTCGATCACATCCACGTTGTCGCAACCACCGTAGTAGCGCCGGCCTGGGTAGCCCTCCGCGTACTTGTTGGTCAGTCGGGAACCCTGCGCCTCCATGACCGCCGGAGACGTGTAGTTCTCCGAGGCGATCAGCTCGATGTGGTCCTCCTGCCGCTGGTTCTCGGCCTGGATGGCGCGGAACAGAGCCGGGTCGCTGTGCTCGATGGTGTTAGTGGTGCGGTAGAACACGGGGTCGCGTGGACCTTGGCAGGCGACATCCGTGAACGCTATCGCTTTGTTTTCACTGTTCCATGAGTATTGTTCATACACATGCTCGAGCGCGTTCATCTCGTCGTCATCCGAGAAGTTGAAAAACACGGTTCGTTGACCGCGGCGGCGGAGGTGCTGTGCCTCACGCAATCGGCGCTCAGCCACTCGATCAAAAAGCTCGAGGCCCAGCTCGGCATGGATATTTGGCGGCGCGAAGGGCGCCAGCTACGCCTGACCCAAGCCGGTCAGTACTTGCTGGCGGTGGCAAACCAAGTGCTACCGCAGCTCGACTTGGCGGAAGAGCGTCTGCGCGAGGTTGCACAGGGCGGACGCGGCACGCTGCGCATCGGCATCGAATGCCACCCCTGCTACCGCTGGCTGTTGAACGCGGTGGCGCCGTTCTTGGCAGCTTGGCCAAACGTCGAGGTCGACGTGAAGCAGAAGGTCCAGTTTGGCGGTATCGAAGCCCTATTTGGCTACGAAATCGATCTGCTCGTCACGCCGGACCCCGTGTTCAAGCCCGAGCTCCGCTTCGAGCCCGTGTTCGACTACGAGCAGGTCTTGGCGGTGGCAAAGTCGCACGCGCTGGCCGGCGCAACGCACATCGAACCGCCGCAACTGCGCGACGAAGTGCTCATCACCTATCCGGTTTCGACGGACCGCCTCGACGTCTACACGCAGTTTCTTCTGCCGGCCGGCGTTACGCCGAAAAAGCAAAAGACGGTCGAGAACACCGACATCATGATGCAGCTCGTAGCCAGCGGTCGCGGCGTCGCGGCGCTGCCGCGTTGGCTGATTCAAGAGTACAGCTCGCAGCTGAGCATCGTCGACGTCCGGCTCGGCCCCGCCGGCATCTTCAAGCAAATCTTCGTCGGTGTTCGCGAGGCCGACGCCCAGGTCGACTACATCGCCGCATTCATCGAGCTCGCCCGCGGTGCCAATCGCCCGTGCCAGCCGTAGAGAAGGCGCCGATAGACCTACCGATTCAGGACGTTTTTGGCTGCCAATCCGCAGCCCCACTCGCAGAAGCTTCCGTGCCGGATTCAGGTCACCTCGTGTCGCTCGAGATTTTCACAGGGAGGATGGGAGTACGGGAGGTCCGCGAGGCGAGAAATTTTTGGGTTCGCGCTGTCGCCCGGGATTCGCAACTCCATCGCAAACACACCGAAGTCCTCATGCTCTCCTCGGAGGAAATATTTTCTGATTCGGGCTTCCGAATCAGAAAATGCGTTCTCGCCCTCGCGGACCTCCCGTACTCCCATCCTCCCTGTTAATTCTCGAAGGCTCTCGAGACGAGCTATCAGCAAGCCAGCAGCCCGAGATGGTCGCGCAGCTCGGCCCTGCGACGCAACGGTAGATTCTGCAAGCGAGCTGCGGCTGGGCAGCCATGAGGTGTGTAGAATCCTTAGCCGCGGCCGGAATCGCGGAAGCTTCGAGGATCTAGACCAGCTCGGTCAGCGCACCCGTCGTCAACTTGGGATCCGGCTGGGTGCCGAAGGTGTTGATGTCTTGGCCGAACGCCTGCGCGATCGAGACCAAGATTCGGCTGTTGGTCACCGGGTTGAAGACGGCGTCGTTCTGACCGCACCAGATGCTCTCGGGCGGACAATCGGGCTTCATTTTCAGGCGGCGCCCCATACGGAACTTGCCGTTGGCGCCGCCGGCCAGAATCGTGGGCACGTTTTGGGTGCTGTGCAGCGCGGGGTTACCCATGTCGCTGGTGGCGTAAATCAACGTGCTGTCGAGCGCGCCCAGTGCGTCGAGCTTTTGCATCAAGCGCGCGACCTTGGAGTACGCGTAGCGATTGAATTTGGCTAGCGGCAGCCAGGTATCGGGCTGGCCGTCGCCGGGGTGACCGTTGTTGCCGATGGGCGAGGCGCTGTAGACGTGCGCGACGCTGCCGTGGTTGTCGGCGGGCAAGCCCATCGGGTTGTTGTTGTACGACAAGTCGTTCAAAAACAACGTGGCGAAGCGAGTGATGTCGCAGGCCAAGGCTTGCGCCAGCACGTCCAGGTGGGCGTCGGTGATGGCGTCGAAGTAGGGCTCACCGCCGTTGTACTGCTTGAGGTTCGGGAATTTGCTGCCGTCGGGGCGTGTCGGCACCATGCACAGCGCGCTACCGGCCATGCCGCCACCCAGCTGCTTTTCGAGCTCGGAAAGCGAGGTTAGGTGTTGGTCGAGCTTCTGCTGCTCGGGCGGGGCCAGCTTGGCTCGCAGCCGCCCGATGTCCCATTTTTGGTAATCGATGACGCTCTGGCTCAGCTTGCGCTTGCGCTCGGCGGCGGCCAATTGCGCAGGATCGGTCCCGACCACGACGCCGTCGAACAGCAGATCGAAGGCCTTGGCCGGATCGATGATCTTGGGCAGCGCGACGCCGCCTTCAGCGTACGAAAGCGTCTGCCCGGCGGCGGTGCCGTCGTTGCCCACGCCCAGGGACAAGCTGGTGACCCGCGTGGCCGTGCCCAGGCCTTTGCTGACCGCCAAGTATTGATCGAGCGAGATATTTTGCGGCTTCTGCCCGCCGTCGATGCGACTGCCGGTCAAAATGGTGCCGGCCGAGTCGTGGCCATTGGCGTTCGACAGGTGATCGATACCCTCGATCACCAGCAGCTTGTCTTTATAGCTCTTGCCGTAGGTGGCGGCGTCGTCGAACGGCTGCAGCGAGCAGTTCGCGTAGCCGATGTCGAAAGCGGTCTCGGTGTCGCCAGCCTTCATGGCCCAGTATTCGGCCGAGAGCCCGTGCGGGTGATAGATGGTGACGAACTTCAACGGCAGTGTCTCGCCGGCGGCTTGAGCCACCGAATCTTCGAGCAGGCGCGCGAAGGGCAGCGCCGCGAAGCCCGCGCCCATGGCGCGCAAGAACGAGCGCCGGGTGTTGGAACGACGGTTCATAGGCCCCTCCGATAGGCAAAGCTGGGATTGGTGATGAAGGCGACCAGCGTCGGGACGATCTTGGCGTCCGTGACCTTGCCGCTGCCGTCCTTCTCCAAGGTCGTTCCCCAATACTTCACGAAATCGTCCTCACTGGGCTTGAGCTCGGGCACGCTGGTGGCCGCGAGCGCGCGATAAACGTGGCGGGCAAAGCACTCGCGCACCTGCGGACTCGTCGACAAGGCTTTGGCCAGCGCGTTGCTGTCGGCGTAGGCGCCGTCGAAGTCGGTGCCCGAGATCATGACGCTCGAGTCGACGGGCTGGTCGTTGTCCGTGCTCCGAAACTTGCCCATGCCGTCGAAGCCCTCGAAAGCGAAGCCGAAGCTGTCGATGTTGTTGTGGCAACCTGCGCAATCGGACTGCGCGTGCTCGGCGTAGCGCGCGCGCGTCGTCTTTTTCGGATCAGGCGCGGGCGGTACGACCGCCTTCTTCAGGTCGACCGGGCTGGGCACGCCGGCGCAGGTTACCCGGCGCAACAGGGCCACGCCGCGCAGCACCGGCGCGCTCTCACTCGCGTGAGCGAACACCGACAAAAATGCTCCTTGGTTCAAGATGCCAAGGCGATTGGGCAAGTCCACGCGCACGAAGGCGCTGTCAGTCGCGTTGGGTGCCTCGACCCCGTAGACCTTGGCCAAGGGCGCGTTGACCATGCTCCAGTTGCCCGCCAAGAGCTCGGTCAAGCTGCCGCCGCCGCCGTTGCTCACCACACCGGCGAGAAATTGCTTGGTCTCTTCTTCGAGCGCGCCCTTCACGCGCGCGTAGTCTTGATAAACGTTGGAGTCCTTGGCGGTCTCGGAGATCTTGTCCGTGCCGAGCCATTCTTTGACGATGCGCGTGGTGCGCGTTTGCGCATTGAACGCACTGTTGTCGGCCGAAAACAGTGCCAGCCCTGCGTCATTGGTCGCGTCGTAGCGGCCTTCTGGGGTGTCGAGCTTGCCGTCGACCGCCATTTGGCGGAGCAACTTGCTGGGCGGACGCCCCTGCACCAAGTAGCTGATGGCGGACGCCAGCTCGAACGGCGTCAGCTTGACGGTGGCGGTGGGCGCCGGAACATCGCCAATCTCCGTCAGGTAGAGGAAGGCGGCTGATTGCAGCATGGCGCGCACGGTAAGCTCGATGCCTTCGTCGTAGCTGCCGCCATCGAAAGCGGCGTGAAACACCGTCATCAAATGCGCGACTTCGTCGGCGGCCAGCGGGCGGCGGTACGCTTCTTCACCGAATGTTTGGATGAACTTGGTCGCGCAGGCGTTGGCGTCGGCGGTCGGATTGGCGCATGGCGCAACGTCGGCCACGTGACTGCGCACGTTCGCGGCGAGCTTGCTCGCGGCGGCGGCCAGCTGCCCTGCGAATACCGGATCGACGCGCTGGGCTTCGTTCAGGGTGAAGCCGCTTTGACGTGAGTCGGGAATGAAATCGACGCTGATGCCCGGGCCAACCTCCGGCACCAAGGCGGTGACGCTGGCTTCATACTCGGCGTCAGCCAAACGACGGATGCGCGCGGGCAACAGAGCAGCCGACTCAGTGCCGGGCGGCAGGGCCACACCACCGGCAAGATTGAGCGAGCCACCGGCACCAGTGGCGCTGCCACCCAAGCTGGAGTCAGGACCCACGCCTTTAACGGAACCTTCACAACCCAGCGCAAGCAAGACAAGCAGCGGGGCCGCGACCAAGCCGGTCTTCGGCAGAACACGCATGAGGATGATTTGAACCACCGCTGCGACTTTCGCAAGGCTTACCAGCCTCACTGTGGGCCTGTTCCACCACTGGAATCGGTTCCAGGTCGTCACTCCGGCGAGTGATACACACTTAGGCGCACACACAACGACAGCTCGACCTCGCAAAACATTGCAGCGAATTTGCAGGCCCCCAGACTGATCAAATCATTGCTGGTTTTGACCGGCTACCGGTGGCTGTTTCGGACAAAAGACGACCGCACTTTCCGTCGCCACGATCTGCAGGAAAATTTCTGGTCCGGTCCTCCCTCAGGACTCGCACAACTTGGGCTGCCCCGCCGCAGATCGCTTGCAGAAGCTACTGTGGCGTCGCAGGGCCGAGCCAAGCGACGGCCTCGGGCTGCTGGCTTGCTGTTGGCTCGTGCCGAGGACCTTCGGGACTAACAGGGAGCCGGGGAGCCGGGGAGGGCGAGAACGCATTTCTTGTTCGGGGACCGAACAAGAAATGTTTGCCCCTGGAGCGAGCATGGAGAGCTCGATGCTTGCCTGATGCGTCGAGGTGATCAGTTCACCCACCACCAAAAACTCCCCGGCTCCCCGGCTCCCTGTTTTCTCGATCGCACGTGGAGACCGAAGGTCGCTACGGAAGTTTCTGCGATTTGAGCTGCGAATTGGCAGCCAAGAGGTGATGAATCGCGCTCGCTCGTGCGAGACGACTCAAACGCGCGCGCGCGCTTCGAGGATGCTCGCCAGGACTGCGAGGACCTCGCCCATCTCGAAGGGCTTTCGGACCCAAGCGCTGACTTCGTTGGCGAGGTCTTCGGGCACGCCGCTGGCGACGCCGCTGATCAGGATCACGGGGATGCCGGGGTGACGTTGGCGCAACGACTGGAAGGCGCCGGCCGCATCGGCGGCGAGCGGGGATAGATCGACCAAGGCCGCGTCGAGCTCGCCTCCGGCCTCGAGCACGGCGTCGAACTCTTGGCGGCTAGCCACCACCTGGGGCTCGGCGCCGCGCGCTTCGAGGGCTAGCTCGACCAGCGAGCGAACCGCTTCGTCGTCTTCGACCACGAGCACGCGCGCCCCCATGACCGTGGGGCGCTTCACCCGCTTGGGTGCGGTGCCGGTGCGCAGCTCGGCGATCGGCCAACGCAGATCGAAACAGGCCCCTGGGCTGGTACGTGCCACGCTGAGCGAGCCACCTTTGGTGCGCGATAGCGCCGCCGAGTGGCGGAGCCCAACGCCAGCACCACCCCTGCGGGTGGAGGCGGGGGCGGTGAGCAACGTGGCGACCCGCTCTGGATCGATACCCGGGCCCTCGTCACTAACCGAAAAGATGACCGACCCGCCTTCTTCGCGGACGCCGATGGAGACGGTCGAGCCGCGCGGCGAAAAATCGATGGCGTTGAGGAGCAGGTTGGTGAGAATCTGTAGCAGCGAACCGACGCTGCCCAGCAGCGCCGAACCGGAGTCGAGCAGCTGCAGGTCGAGCTCGATACCGCGCTGCTCGGCCTGGGGGCGCACGCCCATCAGCGCGCTTTCGGCCACGCTGCGTCCACTCGCCTGGGCGGTCGAATCGGGTGCTTCGGCCCCGATCGCGCTGCGGGAAATGCCGTGCCCGAGCCGGGCGTGGGTTCGCGCGACGTCGATGGCGTCACGGGCCGAGCCGGGCTCCAGGCGTGAGTACGCCACATCGAGCCAGCCGAGTACGACCGTGAGGGCGTTCGACACCTCGTGAAGGGCGCCTGCCAAGTCCGCTTCCTGGTCGGGAGGCGGAGGTGGCAAGCTTCTGGGTGCGCTCGAAAGAGGCACGGGCGACACAATATTATGCCCGCACGATTGTCGCCACTCCATTCCCAAGGGTAACGAACCATCCGGCTCCGATCGCCTCAAATGATTTGCCTCAGATCAGGTGGGACTAGAATTGCAGGCGGCAATCGTGGGTTCGCGGGTCCCAGCCGCCTCATTTCGAGGCAGTGATGTGTGAGGGCACGAGCAGACGGAACGCGCCTTTTTCGTCGGCGCGAGTCTCGGCTACCTGCACGACCGACACTGCCTGCTTGGCGTCCCGCGTGTAGGCCTGGTCCTTATCCAAGTAGGCGTAGGCGCGGATTGCGGCCGAGCTGAGGGGAACCTCGGTACCGGAGAGTGACACACGGGCGGTGCCCGACAGCAGCGATGGCTTGGGCGGGATCACCACCCCCAGGTCTTGGTTGTGGTCACCGACTTGTACGCCGGGACGCACGAACCAGCCGAAGCCCCAGGACTCCGGTGCTTGCACCGAAACATCGAACCGGCCGGGATCCGCCTGAACCACGAAATGACCCGCGTCATCGACCAGTCCGTTGGTCGCGCGGGGAGTGAACGTCCCTGCCCCGAACGCCTGTTCGAAAGGCAAGATGGTTTGCGGAGAGGGCACGGCCTGCACTTGGGCGCTCAAGAATTCAGTCTTGCCGACGACCGCCGAGATGGGCTGCAGCTCCAGGAGCTTGCCGTACTGCACGGGCGGATCGGCAGGAATGTCCCAAATCGTCTCGAGCGCCGCTAGCGTGCCCGCGGCATCGGAAGCGCCGGGCATGGGCGGAACCGCTTGAACACGATACTTCCCCGGCGGCAGCTGGGCATCGAGCGCGCCATCAGTGCCGACCTGCAAGGTCGTTTGATACGACGCGAAGATGCCGCCATCGACACCGTAGATTTCGGTCGAGATCAAAGTGACGTAGCCGCTGACAGGTGCGCCGCCGTCCAGACGCGCCAGCTGCCCGACAACCCGGACTGGCTCGGGGATGCGCGTGAAGCGGTCGAGCACCACTCGCGGGTTCTGGGCTTGCAGCAGACCGAGCCCCGAACGATCGAGGAAGATGGTCGGCGCCACCAGGTTCGCCGGCGGCCGCAGGCGGAGCAGGTCGCCGGCGGGAGCCATCTCCGCCGCTTCGGCGGGAACGATGACGGACGAGAACGAAAGCGACCCCTGGTAGTCGACGGTCGTAGCCGGGTCGCTTGGGTTGATGGGGTCGCCCAGCACGAGGTTGGTCGAGATCGGATTACCACCCAGGGGCTCGATGATATCGACGCTCCAGCCGGTGAGGCTCGCGCTCGACTTGGGCCAACGGATGGCCAGCCGCAGCTCCGAAATCGAAGAGAGCGGAAAGGTGACTTCGTAGATTTCAGGGTCGATCGAGAAGCTCCGATAGAGCTGCGGTGGCACCGAGCAGCCTGCCTCCTGATGAGGGGGCGGCACTAGGTACACGTCGTACACGCCCCGTGGCACCTGCACATTGAACGCGTAGTTGCGCGTGGTCGTGCCGCTGCTGGCAAAGTAGAGTTGCTGCGGCAAGCCGAGCAAGCGTTGGCTGAGCGCTAGCGTGACCGTAACCGGCAGACTCGCCCCGTCGTCGGCCGCTCCAATCGGATTCTTGGGATCGTCGCTGAGGAAGTGCGGATAGCAGCGATCTTTGGGTAAGACCAGCTTGCCCACGATCTGGCTTGGGCCGGGTAACGTTAGGTCCTCACGACCGCCGCTGGTCGGCACCTTTTCGAGCTCGGTGACGAAGGTCAAATGCGGAATGCCGCTGTTCGACGGCGGTGTCGCGGAGATCAGCAGCGCCTCCAGCTGGCCGTTCAGGGTCTGACAAAGGCCATCGCGACAGCTGTCCCCGCCACATTCAGAGTCGCTTTCACACGAGTTGTTCGGGCGCGTGTCGCCACCCTGACTCACGGCCGTGACGGTGCAGCCCGGCAGCAGCGCGCAAATCGCGACGAATAGACGTTTCATGGCGTAGCGCTCGCTGAGCTGCCTTGCGGACAATCCACGAGCGAGTTGGCGTTCTCGGGGGTCACGTTGATGTTCGCGAACCAGAAAGCCTCCGCGAGGTCCTCCTTGTCGATCACGAGAACGCTCTGATCTTTCACGAGATTGGAGAGGTGGGTCACCCGCAACGTCAAGCGGTGGCAACCTGGGGTGATGGCCATGACCGGGCGCACGAGCCAAGAGACACTGACCACGCGTGTCTTGTCATTGAGCGTGGACGCAGGACCAGGCCAGGTGCCGGCGAAGTCGGTGGGTGTGCCGTCACCGCCGTAGTCCAGCAACAGGACGGCCGACAAGGGATCGCCCGCGTCCTCCGACGTGACCGGGACCGAGAATGGAATGAGCTCACCCGAGCGCTTGGAAGTGATCTGATCGAGCCCTGGCAGCGCGCGGCTGTAGTCCAGCCGCGGCGGCGTTTTTTGCGGCGGAGTGAAGGGAGGAGGATCGTCGACGAGACAAGCCGGCAACATGCTGAGCGCCAAAGCACTTAGCGACAGCCGTGCCAAGCCGCGAAACTGGCTGAAGAAGCGATAAAAATGGTCTCCGAGCCATGACAAGGGAGTCGCGGAACGGGCCAAAAACGCAGTCGAAGTCATCATGAGCCCAGGCCTAACGGCTGCCCCCGCGCCCGAATTGAAATCGCGTGTGAGCGTATTCGGCTCCGAGCGCCAGCGAGTAGAGGTTCCGCGCCGTGGGGTTGTCGCTGACGAACGTGCGCATGTTCTGTTCACCAGACTCGAGATCGTAGCCTTCCTCGGCCGCCACTTGTCGGAGGGACACGCCGAGATCGCCGGAGCCGAAGAAGCCGGCGCGTCGCACCGCCAGCTTCGCGGCGCTGATCGCCAAGTCGTAGTCGAGCGCTTCCGGATCTTCACACAGCTCGCGCAGGCGCCGTTGCAGGCGCGCGGGGATGCTCTCCCACAACACCTCGGCGAGGTTCAACACGGCGCCCGTGTTGCCCGCGTTGGGGCGCGGTGGGCTGAACGCGAAAGCCAAGCCGCGGAGCACGGCGCGGCCTTGCGACTCTGGCGAGCCGAAGAGCAAGGCATATTGAGGAGTCGCGGCCGCCAACATCGCACCCAGGTGAAAGCGTAGCTCCGGGCTGTCCTGGCGCACGTCGCCCGATAGGATGACGGCGGGTGGCGACAGCAAGGCCAGGCTGACCGTGACCGGGCCGGCACTTCGCCGCTGAAAAAGCGGCGTCCTGAGCAAGCCCAGGGCTCGGGCCAAGCCCGCGTAGGAGCGCGCCAGCGGCGTCGGAGCGCCGGCGGGCACACGCTCGAGGCCGGTCACGCCGTAAGTGCTCGGATCGCGACGGAACACGTGCTCGGCCCCTTCCCAGACCAGCGACAGCGCCTCCAGGGCGCGGCTCGACTGCTCGCGGAACAGCAGCGCCCGCACCGCATCGGGTTGCTCGGGCTGATCGGCGAGCGAGGGCGCTTCGACGGCTTGGCCGGAGCTCAAGACGGACAGCACGTGCTCGACCGCGCGCGCATAGACGGGATCGCGATCGAGCAGCGCCGCGTCGTGCAGCCGCGACACGGCCTGCAGATCGCCGGGCTGTAGCAGCGCCATGCGCCGCGCCACGCTGACCAAATCGTGAACACGCGACGGGCGGTGCTCGAGCTGGCGAAGCAGCTCCATGCCGGCTTCGATCGAGCCTCGCCGCAGCGCGTCGTAAAGTGACTGCTCGCCACTCGCCTCTTGGCCGACGAAGGTCGCCGACAGATCGAGCGCCGCCTGTATTTCCGGTCGCGAGTCGAAGGTGGGTCGCGGATCGGGCAGGCGAACTTCGGGCATTCTCGGCTCGGAAATCGAGCGTTGCGCCTCGGGCGCCACCGGTAGCGGCGACGACGGCACCCGGTCGCCGTTCTCGGGCGCCAACGAGTAGCGCCCGGAAATGCTCGGGCGCATGGAGCCCATGCTGCGAGGGGCCGGCCCGAGCCGCGGGCTGGGCGGAGGCGCCGAAGGTACCTCGAGCCGCGCTTCCTCGTTGCGCGGCAGGCGCGGCGAGCGCGGTATCGATGATTCGACGAGCGGCGCGGGCGGCGGTGAGCGAGCCGGGATGCGCTCGGTGGTGGGGGCCGGCTCGGCCGCGATGGGCACGTGCTCTTCGAGGCTCGCGGGACGCTCGGAATAGCGACCTCGCTCTCGCGCCAGCAGCGGATTGCCGACCAACGTCGGGGAGTTGTGCTCGTGGCCCGAAGCGATCGGAGGCCGCGACGAGCCGTTGCGGGCCGGCGGTGAAGAACGGCCTCGCGCGCGCGTCGGCGACAAATCAGCGCTCAGCTCGAGCGCGGCGTCACGCGTGCTCGGATCGCCGAGCGCGGCGTCCAGATAACCCAATGCGCGGTCGCTCTCGCCCAGCCGTTTGGCGGCGCGCGCAGCCGCCAACGCCACCCGGCTCTTGCCGCGCAAACCCTGCAGATCGCCGGCCATGGCGCGCTCGAACAGCGGCAACGCTTGCGCGGGCTCGGCCGCTTCCAGCCGCTCGGCCAGCGCCATCGACACCAGCGGCGTATCGCCCAGCTCGGCTCGGCAGCGCAAAAGCTCGCGTAGCCCGGCGTCGCCACCGAGCGCGCTGTCCAGGGCCTCGGCGGTCAAGAAGGCTCGCAGATCCATCTGCTCGACGTTGAGCTCGCCGCGCACGGCGCGCAGCTCGGTCGCGGCCAGACGCGCGTCTTCGGCACTGCCCGGGCCGCCGCGGGTCAAGTATTCCAGGTAGCGAGCGACCAGCTGCCCGTCCGCATACTCCGGCGCAATGCGCGCAGCGCGAGTGGCCTGCCCGAGCGCCCCCGCTTGGTCACCCGCGGCCAGCGAGCTACGGGCGGCCTCCACCAACAACGCCGCGCGTTCCTCGGCAGGCTTCGACGAAACCGTGGCCAGCTCCTCGAGCGCCTCTGCCAACCCGACCGGATTCTGGCGCCGCCGCTCGACCTCGACCCCCAGCTCCAGCAAGCGCTCGGAGCGCGTCCAGGCGCCCATGCCCTCGAGCACGCGTCGCGCCGCCTCGACGTCGCCGCCCGCCAAATAGGCTTCGCAGGCGCGCCGCGACAGGTCCGCCGCTTCGTCACGCTCGGCCGCGACGGCGCTGCCGCGCAACCAAAGCGCCGCGGCCCGCAACGGCGTGCCCAGGCGCTCGTGCAGATCCGCCAACATGCGCAAGACGCTCAGGTTATCGCCGGTCGCGGTCACGAGCGCCTCGAGCTCGGCGCAGGCTTCGTCAGGCCGTCCGAGGCGTTGCTCGAGCACGGCCGCGCGGCGCAAGCGAATGCGCCGCACGTCGTCGACCATGCTGGCGAGCGTAGCGCGCCGCGCGAGCAGCTTGACCAGCGTCTCGTAGTCGCCCTGACGCTCTGCCTTGCGCTCCAACGCCGCGATCGCCTGCGCGTCGTCGGCGTCGAGCTCCAGCACCGCCGCCCAACGCTCGAGCGCACCCTCTTCGTCGCCTTGCTCTTCGAGCAGCAGCGCCAAATCGCGCAGCACGGTCAGGCGCTGGCGGTCGTCACTGGCACGCTCCGCCCACTGCGCGAGCGCTTCGGTCTCGGTGTGGCGGTCACGGGCGGCTCGCGCCAGCGCGACCAAGTCGGCCCAAAGGCTCTCGTTGTCCGGGGTTTCGGCCAGCGCGCGGCGCATCACCTCGATCGCCCGGTCCGGTTCGCCGCGCGAGCCGATCAAGGCCGCCAGCTCGGCGCCCAAACGGGCTTGGCCGGCTGGCGGTAGACCCAGCTGGTCCATGCCGCGCGCTAGATGTTGCTCCAGGTCGTCGTGACGTCCTTGTTGGCGAAAGATTGCCCCGAGGCGCTCGAACACTTCCACTTGCTGCGCATCGGGCAGATCGTCGACGGCCGCCGCGCGGCGCAAGATCTCTTCGGCCTCCGCCGGCTCGGCGGCTGCAGCCGCAAGGTCGAGCAGCGACTGGCCACGCTCGCGCGGAGGCACGGCTTCGAGCACGGCCTCGATCAACGCGGCGTCGCCCACTGCGCGCGCGCGCGCTTCGGCACGCCGTACGAGCTCCACCTTTTCGGGCTCCTTGCAGGCGGCGCGCACCAGCAGCAACGCCTCGGCGTGCTGGTCGCCCAGAGCGGCCGCGAGACGACCGCCCAGCTCGAGGAGCGCCGTACCGGCACCGCTCCATTTTTGGCCGGAAAGCTCGATCAACTTGGCTACGGTCGCCGACGCCTTCGGCGAGCGCGCGAGCGCCGCCGCGTCACCGAACAAGTTGGCGTACTCCTCCAAGTCGCCGTCGCTACCGTAGGCGTGACCCAGCGCATTCAGCGCCAAATCGGGCGCGTCGAAGGTCACGAGCGCGGCGGTGGCGGCGGCGATGCCCATGCGCGCGCCCTCGGGGCCGTCAGCCTTGCCGAGCAAGCTCTCGACCGCCTTGGAAAAGCGCAGCAGCAGGGTTTCGCGCTCCTCGGGCACGGTGACGAGCAGCGCCGCGCACGCGTCCGCCAACGAACGCAAGAGCTCCGCGTCACCGCGCACCGACAGCGCGCGCAGCAATACCTCGATGCGTTGCCGCTGTCCGTCCTCGCTCGGGCCTGCAAACAGGGCGGCGCGGCGCAACCAAGCCGCCCGCAGCTCCATCGACGAGTTGGCCATGGCGACGCGCTCGATCGCGCGCACCACGTCGGTCGAGCCCTCGGCGTGCTGGGCCAAGCGCGCCATCGTCACGTAGGCGACGCCCTCCGACGGCACGGCCTCGAAAGCCGAAATCGCGTGGCGGAGCGCACGCGCGTCGTCGCGGCGTCGCTCGAACTGGCGCGCCGCGCGGTAGTGCACGGCGCGTTCGCCGTAGCGTCCGAGCGTGGCTTGGGCCAAGCCGTCGTAGATCTTTGCGAGCGCGTCGAGCTCGTCGTCGCCAGCCGTGCGCTCGGCCAGCGCCAGGACGTCGGAGCGAGCCGGATCCAGCTCCAGCGCGCGCGCCGAAGTCTCGAAGGCGTCCTGCATGCGACCGGCCGATAGCGCGACACCGGCCGCCACCGCCAAGAGGCGCGCGGCTTGACTCGGTTCAGCGCGCGAGACCGACAAAGCCTTCAATCGCCGAAAAGCGGCGTCGTGACCGATGAAGGCGGTGACATCGGTGGCGAACAACTCGGGCCCCCGCTCCGGATCGAGCGCCATGGCGCGCTCCCAGGCGCGCAGCGCGCCCTCCTGATCCGAAGCCAAGTCGAACAGGGCCGCTCCCAGCTCGCGGAAGGCGCGGGCGGTGCCGGCTTGATCGGCCTCGGGGTGCGCGCTCAGCGCCTCGGCGCGCGCCTCCAGCAGCGCCAAATCACCGTCGGAGCTGCGCGTCGGCAAGGCGACGTTCAGCTCGGTCAGCACGTCGGGCGCAGGTGCGCCTTCTTTGACCGCGCGGAGCAGGGTCCGGGCGGCGCCGTCGGCGTCACCGGCCGCGCGCCGACGCCGCGACAAATCGAGCAGCAAGCTCGGACGCTCGGCGCCGGGCGAGCCCGCTGAGAGCCAGCGCTCCAGCACCGCAATACCCAAGCCGCGCTCGCCGGTCGTGTCGGCGACGGCCAACACGGCGTCGCGCAAGCGCGTGCTGCGCGGACCTATCACGTCGAGCGCGCGTCGAGCCAACGCGCCCGCGCGCATCGGCTCGATCGGTGAAAGCTCGCGTAGAATGTCGGCTACGTCGTCGCACAGCTCGGCCATCGGCTGGTGCTGCGAAAGCAGCCACGCCATCGTGTCGGCCAAGCGCGAGCCGTCGCCGGATTTGCGCATGCGGCGCAAGCGCGAGCCGGCCGCGTCCAAATCGCCCGGCCTGAGCGCGATGCGACGCTGCGTCCAAGCCAGCGCCAAAATGTCCTCGCCCAGGCGCTCGTAGACGTTGGAGAGCTCCATGCACGCGGCCGCGCGCGGCACGACCACGCCCATCGCGCGCTCCAGCGCCTCGGCGCCCGCGCGATCTTTGTGCAAAAGGCCCACGCGCGCCCGCACCGCGACCGGCCGGGCCAACGAAGGATCGGCATGTGCGGCAAGCTCTGCTGCGACCCGTGCACGCTCGACCTCACCGCCGTCGAGCAGCGCTTCGGCGGCCAGGCTGCCCAAGACCGCGCGCAACGAGGGCGAAAGCCCGGCCGCCACCCGCAGCAGCGCTCGCGCCCGCACGGCTTCGACGCCGCGCTGCGCCGCCAAAAGAAGCGCCATGCAAGCCACCGGTGGCGGTGGGCCGGCGTCGTCGAGCAATGGCGACAGCTCGCGCAAAGCCCCGTCGAGATCGCCGCGGCGACGACGCGCGCTGGAAAGCGCGAGCCGCAAACGCCCGCGCTCCAGCTCGGACGTGGCGCGCTCGGCCAACACGTTCAAGTGCGACTCGAGCTCTTCACTGCGTCCCAAGCGCGTGAGCAGGCGCTCGAACGCCAGCTGGTAACCGCGCTCTTCGGGCACCATTTGGGTCAGCTCCCGCAGCACGGCCAGGTACTCACCGGCTTGGCTGGGGCGACCGGAAAGCACGCCCGCGAGGCGCGAAAGTACCTCCAAACGCTCTTCGCCCTGCGCGGACGTCAGCTTGGTGCGCGCCTGCGCCAGGGCTTCGTCTTCACGCTCGACCTGCGGGGCCAGCCGCAACGAAAGATCGCGCAGGGCTTCGTCCTCGCCATCACCAGCCAGACGCGCGAGCGCCCAAGCCGCCAAGCCGGCGTCGCTCAGCCGCTCTTCGGCGATCGACGCGAGCTCGCGCAGGCACGCCAGGCGCTCTTCGGCGTGACCCTGCGGCTTGCCCTCGCCGATGCGGATCAGCGCCTCGACCAGCGCCGAAAAATCTCGCGTGCTGATGGCGTGCGCGCGCAACGCTTCCTTGGCCTCGACCGAGCCAGGCTCGACGACCAGCGCGTCCAGCCAGCACTCCACGGCTCGGTCGGCGCGTCCGAGCGAGCTACCGTACAGTCGCCCCAACGAAAGCCGGGCCCGAGCGCGCTCCCGACCCGCCAAAAGATCGCAGCCCAGCTCCAAGCGCGCGGCGAACAGCTCGTGCATGCCGACGCGCTCGAGCAGCTCGTCGAAGCCGACGGAGGTATCGGGGGCCGGCTCGGTGCGCCGCTCGATGGCGGAGAGCACGCTCTTCAGGTCGAGCTGTGCGTCCAGCCGCGCGTCGAACGCCGCCCCGACGGCGCGGGGCAGGTCGCCGTCACGCAAAGCGTCGCGCAAACGCCGCAGGTGAATGGCGCGCGCTTGCTCGGGCAACGCGCGCGCTTGCTCGCGCCGAACTTCATCGGCGGCGCCCACGCGCCCACGACCCGAAAGTGCCTGCGCCAGCCGCTCCACCGCCGGCCCGAAATGCGGGGCCATCTCGAAAGCGCGGATCAAATTCTCGAACGCCGCCGGCCGCTCACCGAGCCCTTCGCGCCTTTCCGCCGCATCCAAATACGCCTGCGCCGATTCTTCCGGTACGACGTGCGGGCTCCACGCGCCGATCGACGCCAGCTGCTCCACCGCTTGCGGGTCCGTCGGTTTTTCGCGCGCCGCGATGATCAGCGCCTCACGCGCGGCGCGCGCGTCACCACCCCGCGACAAAAGCAGCCCGACGCGCAACGACAGCGCCGCGACGTCGGCGCCCGGTAGCTCCAACAACGGGCGTAGCGTCGCCGCGGCCAGCAACGGTTCACCCAGCCCCGTGAACCACGACGACAGCTCTTCGCGCAGCAGTGGCTCTTCCGACAGCAACAGCGCGCGCCGCGCGAAACGCGTCGCGGCGTCCAGCTCGGTGCCGCGCGCAGCCAACGCGCGCGAGAGCGCAGCCGCCGAAGCTCGCTCATCGTGCTCGTTGCCGGCGCGGCTCGCCGCCTGCAGCTTGGCCGCCAGCGAGGCCAGCTCCGCGCGCGGCCCCGGACGCCGTGAAATCGCCGTATCGAGATCGTAACGTTCCAGTGCCAACGAGCCTGCGGAGCGCGGTCCTTCGCTACCCCACTCGGGCGGCGGCATCGTTCGACGCGGTGCGTCCTGGACCGAGTGCCCTTTCGTGTGGATCGCAGCTCCCCCGGCCGCGCTCGAGCCCTCGCTCACTGGCGAGGGGTCTTTCGAGTCAAATGTCGTCATGGGCGATCAACGGCACGAGACTATAGGCCAGCCCGAACGCTCTGCGTCCCCCCTCGGGGCTTGTATGCAGGCTGGAGGCCGGTCTAGCCTTCCGGTCGGCGCCCCCAGGGCAGCCGGAGGCTCAATGTCCAAGATGTCACGTACTCCCCTGCTGCCGCGCTTCGTGGCGGCCGTCACCGCCGGTGTGCTGGCAAGCGCCAGCATCGCCCCTGCCTTCGCGGCAGATCCTGCAGCGCCTGCACCGGTCCCAGCACCGGTCAAAGAAAAGGCCGCGGCCCCCGCCAAGCCCGAAGCGAAACCCGCGGAGATGAAGCCGGCGGCCCCCAAGGCTGACGCTAAGCCTGCCGCCGCCAAGCCCGCGGACGCAAAGGCCGCGGACGCGAAGGCCACACCGGCCAAGCCCGCCGACAAGCCCAAGCCCCCAGACAAGAAGACCAAGGACGCCGCCCGAAAAGCCTACGGCGAAGGTGACACCGCCTTCAAAGCCGGCGATTTCGCGGCCGCTTACGCTGGTTACTCCAAGGCGAACGAGCTCATCCCGTCGCCGCAGGCCGCGTACTGGGCCGCCAAGTCGATCGACGGCCAAGGCAAAATCCCGGAAAGCATCGCCGCGTACGAAGCGCTGCTCGCCGATCCCGGCATCGCTGCCTTGGGCGACGAGAAGACGAACGACGCCAAGGCGCGACTAGCGGATTTGAAGAGCAAATTGGTGGGTGAGGTCGCGGTCGTCACGACGCCGATGGGCGCGACCATCTCGATCGACGGCGCGCCGCAGCCCGGCGAAACGCCGATGATCGTCAAGCTGCCGCCCGGCCCGCACAAGATCACCCTGATCGCCGCTGGCTTCGAGCCCAAAGAGGTCGACATCGACGTCAAGGGCGGCGAAAAGAGCGAGCAAAAGCTGGAGCTCGTTGCCAAAGCCCCGCCGCCACCCCCGCCGGAGCCGGTCGTCGAAGCCCCGCCTCCGCCCCCGCCCCCGCCTCCGCCCCCGCCGCGCAGCAAGGTCCCGGCGTACATCACGCTGGGCATCGCTGGCGCCGGCGCGGTCGTCGGCACCATCTTCGGTATCAAAGCGCTCGGCGCCAAAAACGACTTCGATAAGAAGCCGACCGGCACTGCCGCTGACGACACCGAGCGCAACGCGCTCATCGCCGATATGGCGTTCGGCGTCGCGATCACCCTCGGCGTCACCGGCGTCGTCCTGCTCACCAGCGACGACTCCGCCGCCCCCGCCGCCGCCTCGCTCCAAAAGCTACCCAAGCGCGCGAAGCTCGTCGTCGCCCCCTACGCCACCCCCAAGGGTGGCGGCGCCGGCATGCAGTACACGTTCTAAGTCACCTCACGAATTCGAACAGCGCCGTGCGGCCACGCCGTACGGCGTTTTTCGTTTTGTAACGCCGCCGTCAGTCTCGAGATTTCTTACAAAGAGATCAGGAGATCAGGAGGCGAGACTGAGGCGAGAATTTTGGGTCGCCGTTCTGGTACGGCGCGTGCGTCGTGTTTGACGGATTCGTGGTGCGCGACGCGAACGTCGTCATGGTTTGGCGCCCCAATCCGAGCTCTTGCCCGATCTCCCGATCTCCCGATCTCTTTGTGAAAAAATCTGGGTCCGTTCCAGGGCAGGCCCAGTTCCGTATGTAGCGAGGCCGCCCAGCTGGGCGGCCAGGGACAAGGCCTACCCTTATTTGCCGAAGCGGTGCGAGATGGCGTCGACGACTTTGTCGAAGCTGGGCGGTAGCAAGACGGGTGGGTTCTTCAGCTTGCCGGAGACGCCGGGGATCGAGCCTTCGTGGTACTTCACCTTGAATTCGGTGAATTTGAGGCCGTTGGCGGTCGAGACGCACACGACCTTTTCGCCCTTTTTGATCACGTTGCGGCCGACCAGCTTTTCGAGCACGGCCAGGCCCACCGCGGTGTGCGGGCACGTGTACATGCCGGTGCGGTCGGCGCGCGCGGCGGCCTCGCACAGCTCTTCTTCGCTGGCTTGCTCCACGATGCCGTTCAGCTCGTCGAGCGCCTGAATGGCGCGCGGCGCGCTGACCGGATTGCCGATTTGAATCGCGGTGGCCTGCGTGGGCAAGGCTTGGATCGCAGTCACCGTGCGCTTGCCCTCGCTCCAAGCGCGATAGAGCGGGTTGGCGTTCTCGGCTTGAGCGACGACCAAGCGCGGATACTTGGTGATCACACCCAGCTCGCGCATCAGCTTGAAGCCGGCGTGCAAGGCGGAAGCGTTGCCCAGGTTGCCGCTCGGCAAGATGATCCAATCGGGCACCTGCCAGTCGAACTGCTGCACGATCTCCATCGCGACGGTCTTTTGCCCCTCGAGCCTGAGCGGGTTCATCGAGTTGGCGAGGTAAACCATGCCTTCGGCGGCCAAACGCTGCACGATTTCCATGCAACCGTCGAAGTCGGTATCGAGCCCCAGTACGAGCGCGCCGTGAGCCAACGGCTGCACCAACTGCGCGGTCGAGATCTTGTTGTGCGGTAGCAACACCACGACCGGCAGACCCGCGGCGGCGCCGTAAGCGGCCAGAGCGGCGCTGGTGTCGCCGGTCGATGCACACGCGATGGCTTTGACCTTCAAGCCTTCTTGAATGGCCATGCGTACGACGCTGACCAACACCGTCATGCCCAAGTCTTTGAACGAACCGGAGTGGCTGTTGCCGCACAGCTTCACCCAAAGGTCGGGGATGCCCACCTCTTTGCCGTAGCGATCGGCCCAGAACAGGTTGGTGCCGCCCTCGTACATCGAGACGATCATGTCGTCCGGCACTTGCGGCATCACCCACTCGCGCTTGCCCCAGACGCCGGAGCCGTACGGCCACACGTTTTGGCGGTAGCGATCGTCGAACAGCTTCATCCACGCCGCGCCGCTGCGGTCTTTGAGCGCAGCGGTGTCGTGCACGACCTGCAGCAGGCCCTGGCACTTGGGGCAACGGTAGATGGGCCTGGTGACGGGCCAGGAACCTTCACAACCCGCGAAGCAACGAAACTCGGAGGAGTACGGCACGGGGCGCGTTATAGCACCGCTCGTGGCCCGCGTTCGGGGCGCTTGGGACCCGGCTTTTCCGGGGATTGTCGGCGACTTCTCGCGGTGTTAGCCCTGCCCGCAAGCATGGCGGCGATCCCAGTGACAGCCTCCGGAGGAGCGCGTTTTGCGCTGGTGCTCGAGCCGGTTGCGGGGGGAACCCGCCGGGTCGGTGGCCTGCCGCTCGCCTTACGGTTGGCGCTCGACGCGCAAGCCGCGGGTGCCGGCTGCGTGGTCGTGCCCGCCGCTGACCGCCAACTGCGCGAGCTGTTGACGGACGCGCGGCTCCAGCTGCCGATCGTCGACGCCGCGCCGCCCGGCACACCACGGCTGCGCGCGCCCAGCAGTCTTTTGGCACACCGCGGCACCTTGCGCGAGCTTGGTGCACGTCTCACGCCCGGCAGCGACGAAGAGCGCGCCGTCGCCGACGAACGGCAACCGCCCGACGTCGCCTACGCGTTTGCGCCCATCGACGTCACTTCCGACGCCTTGGCCAAGCGCGCCGAAAGCGCGCTGTTTCGCTCGCTGAGGAAGCCCCAAGACGGCTGGACGTCGACGCACCTCAACCGTCACATCTCGTTGTTCTTCTCGCGCTTGCTGGTGCGGACGCCGCTGCGACCCAACCAAGTCTCGGTCGCCATTCTGGGCGTGGGCGTGCTGGGCGCGGTCATGGCCGCGCAAGGCACGTACGCCACCTTGGCGTTGGGTGCGCTGCTCTTCCAAGCGCAAAGCGTGCTCGACGGCTGCGACGGCGAGATGAGCCGCGTGAGTCACCGCGGTTCGCGCATGGGCGAGTGGCTGGACACGATCGGCGACGATTTGACCAATTACGGCTTCTTTGGCGGGGCCGGGCTCGGGCTGTACCGCGCTACGGGCCAGCCGCTGTATTTGTTGGCCGGTGGCGTGTGCGTGTTCTGCGGCGTCGTCTCGAGCGGCCTCGAGTACCGCTACCTGATCAAGATCGGCTCCGGCGACTTGCTCAAGTATCCGTTGTCTCAAGCCAGCAGCGGGCCAGGCAAGTTGGCGTTCTTGGCTCCGCTGTTCAAGCGCGACACTTTCGTATTTCTGACGTTACTGGCGGCGATCGCGGGACTGCTGGGGCCGATGCTGTGCGTGTTCGCGCTGGCCGCGATCGGCATCTTGTTTTCGGTGCTGAAAACGGAAATGCGGCTCGCGCGTGAGGCGCGGGCGGCCGCAGGGTAGCAACGAGTGCCCGGCTCGAGCTTTCGGCAAGTCGCGCTGTGCTTGGCGGTCGCGCTCGTGTCTCCGCGCCTGGCCCACGCGGCCCTGCCCGGAGAAGGGCAACCGATCCAGACCAATGACTACAGCATCGACCTTTATCAAGGCCCGGTGCTGTCGGCCAACCGCGTGATCGGCTTGGGCGGCGCCTTCGTGGCCATCGCCGACGGCGTGGAAGGCAGCGCCATCAATCCCGCGGCCACGGCGGCCCGCACGCCTTATTCGTACGGTCATTTCGACTACGACGTCGGCGTCGGCATCACCTTCCCCTCGGGCATCAAGCACACCGATTTTTGGAATTCGGGTCACCCCACCGAGCTGCCGAAGAGTGACTCGCTCGACTTCCTGTTCTTCAACCTGGCCTTGCAGCTGCAATTCGGGCGCTGGGGCTTCGGCCTCTCCACCGATTTTCAGCGGTATTCATTGCGGCGGGGCGTCGACCCGACGCAGATCGCCGAGCGCGATCGCTTGGCGGCGCAAATCGCCATCGGACACTTGCAGCTCGCCCATTCGTTCGCCGACGGGCAGTTCTTGCTCGGGGTCGGCATGCGCACGACCGGTCTGTCGATCGCCAAAGACAATACGACCAGCATCGGCAGTCAGGATTTGTTCTCGACCGTCGGCACGGGTTTCGAGACCGGCTTCATTTGGCGCCCGACCGACTGGCAGATCCGGGTCGGGGGCGCATATCACGGCGGCTTCGATACGCAGGCGTCTCCTGAGAGCCAAGTGTTCGTGCTCTACCCCGATGATCCGGTCGACCGGCTATTTTTACCGACGCGCGTGACGCTACCCTGGGATGTCAACGTCGGTTTCGCGGCGCAGCTCGGTCGGCGCCCGTTGAACCCGCGCTGGATCGATCCGTCGAGCGTGCTCGAGCCGATGCGCCGCTACCTGGAGTGGCGCGAGCACGAGCGCGAGCGGCGCATTCGCACCTCGGAGGCCGCGCGCTTCAGCGACGAAACCCCGCGCGATCGCCGGCGTCGGCTCCGCAGGCTCCGAGCGGAGCTGCGCCAAGAAGAAGACTTGGACGACCGCGAACGCTCACGGGTCGAGAAAGATCTCGATCGGCGGCTGCGCCAGCGCTACGAGGAGGAGGCGCGCTTCTTCGTCCTCGTGACGACTTCTCTCATGATCACGGGCACCGTCAACAACGCCGTCGGCATCGAGTCGATGCTCAACCGCGCCGTGCAGCGCTCGGGCGAGCACGTCACGGTTTCGCCGCACATCGGCGTCGAGACGGAGCTTTGGCCGCATTGGCTGCGACTGCGCGGCGGCAGCTACTTGGAGCCGTCTCGCTTCGACAGCAACCCCAAGGGTGCGCGTCTGCACGCCACCTTCGGCTTCGACCAAAAAGTGTTGCCGTGGGACGTGTTCGGCGCGTTTCCGGGGACCGAGTGGCGCGTGGGCGGGTCGCTGGACGCCAGCCGCAGCTACCTCGGCTGGGGTGTTTCGATCGGAGTCTGGCATTGACGGCGGCGCGCTGGCTTTTCGTTGGCCTGCTGTGTGGCGCCGGCTGCTCCAAACCGGACGTCGCGCCGCACCGCACCGAACCGTGGCTCGCACGACCGAGCGCCAGTACGAGCGCCGACCCGAGCGCGGTGAGCGGTCCCGCGACGTTCCACTTCACGCCCGACAGCAGCATTCGCTTCAGCGTGCCGGGCAGAAAAGCCAAGGTGAGCGGGCGCGTCGCTCTGGCCCAAGGCTCGCTGCGCTTCGACCCGCGCGACCTGAAGACGGCCAGCGCCAACATCGACGTCGACTTGACGACGCTCACCATCGACGCCGACACGCTGCCCGCAACCGCCCCGCTCGGCGGCAGCAGCCCGAGCGCGCTCGCTCTGCAGTGGCTCGAGCTCGGCGCTGATGTCGCTCCCGAACGGCGACGCGAGCTCGGCATCGCGCGCTTCGAGCTCAGCTCGGTGGAAAGCTCGTCCGCGCCTGGCCTCGACCTCGGCTCCCCGAAGGCCAAAAGCCACGTGCGGGCCGGCGTCGTCGGCACGCTGTTGATCCACGGCTTCCGCGCGCCCGTTCGCTGCGACGTGCTGCTCAGCCCGCTCGAAACCGCCCCGGGAGCGCCGGCGCGCTTTTCGATCCGCAGCCAGGGCGCGCTCGTAATAGCTCTGGCCCCGCACGACATCAGCGCGCGCGGCCCTTCCGGCGTCGCCGACGCGCTTTCCATGGCTCGCTCGAGCGATTGGGTCGGCAAGAACGCACGCGTCGAGCTCGAGCTGGTGGCCGAAGCTGACCCATCGGCCCGGTAAATAGCTATTTTTACAGGATTTTTGAGATTATTGCGGGCAACCTGAAACCGAGTGCCCTACATCCCGTACCGCTAAGTGCCGTTCGCCACCGGCGACGGCTAAACTCTCCGGGCCCCGCCCGCCCCCCCCACCCCGTTTGAAGGAGCTTCTGAACATGTCGCAACCCCTTACCTACACCTCGATCTTCGCCACCCTGCTCACGCTCGGCGCCGTCGCCTGCGGAGGCGCCACGCCGGCCGCCGAGAGCCCGGTCGAAGCCAAAGAGGTGCCGGCCGCGACTGAGTCGGGCCCCGCCGAGACGGCCGCCGACAGCAGCGCTCCCGCCGCGCCCGCCGCCGACGCCGCCGCTCCTGCCGCGCCCGCCGCCGACGCGCCCGCTGCTACTGCCGCCGCCCCCGCCGCCGACGCGGCCAAGCCCGCTGACGCGAAGGCACCCGCCCCGGCCGCCGCCCACAAGAAGAAGGCGGCTGGTGCCAAAGCCGGCTGCGGCGCCGGCACCTGCGGTTAATCATGGGTGGCGTCGGCTCGAGCATGACGTCCTCGCCGCGCGCCATCGGCGGGGTCGGGCTCGGGTTGCGCTGGGATTTCCTCGAAGAGGTCGTCGATGGGCCAAACCTTCCGATCGATTTCTTCGAGGTCTCTCCCGAAAATTACATGCGGCGCGGTGGCTACTACCCCGAACAGCTAGAGCGGCTGCTGGGTCGCTACCCGTTGGTCACGCACGGGCTCACGCTGTCGATCGGCGCTGTCGCCGAGCCCGACACCCAGTACCTGCAGGAGCTGCGCCGCGAAATCGCGCGCACGCATTCGCCGTTTCACAGCGACCACCTGTGCTTCTCGTCGGCGGGTCCGCGCAGCTTGCACGAGCTGTTGCCGCTGCAGCAATCACGCGAAAACGTACGGCGCGTCGCCGAACGCGCGCGGCGCATGAGCGATGTCTTGGGCGTGCCGTTCGCGCTCGAGAACATCACCTATTACGTGCATCCGGGGCGCGCCGAGCTGCCGGAGCTGGATTTCTTGATGGGGGTGCTGGAGGCGAGCGACGCCGGCTTGTTGTTGGACGTCAACAACGTGTACGTGAACGCCGTGAACCACGGCTTCGACGCGCGCGCCTTCATCACCGCGCTCGATTTGCGGCGCGTCGTCGAGATTCACGTCGCCGGCCACAGCCGTAAAGCCTCGGGTCTGGTGCTGGACACGCACGGCGCGACGGTTGCCGATCCGGTGCTCGACCTCTTGGGCTTCACGCTTTCGCTGAGCGGGCCTCGTCCGGTCTTGCTCGAGCGCGACAACGACGTACCCGAGCTGAGCGAGCTCGTCCGCGAGGTGCAGAAGCTGCGCGACATCTACGACGCGAGCATGCTGAGGTTCGATGCAGCAAGGGCTTGAAAATGTCTTTGCGGACTGGGTGCTCGGACCCGCGCCAAGCCGCGACCGGCTCGCGTTGCTGTGTCAACGACACGACATCGGTGCCGACGACGCGGCGGCGCTGAGCGAAAGCTTCGAGCGCCTTTCGGTGTACCGCGAGCTCGTGCGCGGTAACTTGCGCGAAGCCCTGCAGCTGTCGATTCCCCGCAGCATCGCGCGGCTCGGGCCGGTGTTCGACGAATACTTCGATCGGTTCTTGGCCGAGCAGGCGCCGCGCACGCATTACCTGCGCGACGTGACACCCGAGCTGTTGGCGTTCGCAGCGCCGCTTTGGGAAAGTGACGCGCGTGTCCCCGGTTATCTGTACGAGCTGGCGCGGCACGAGGCGCTGCACATCGAGGTATCGGCACTGCCTAGCTTGCCGCGCGATCACGTGCCGGCTCCGTTGTCTCTGGCTCAGGGCGTGGAGCTGTCCGCGGCGCTGCGGCTCGTGCAGTATCGCCACGCCGTCCATGAGCTGCCCGCGGACGAAGGCGATCGGACGCCGCCCAGCGAGCGAGCCGTCACGCTGTTGGTCTATCGCAGCCCCGAGCACGAGGTGCGTTACCTGGAGCTGACCAAGCTGGCCCACGGCATCGTCGAGCGTCTCCTTTCGGGTGACACCTTGGGCGGCGCCGTGCAGAAAGCAGCCGCCGCCGAGGGCTCCCCGCTTAGCGAAGCGGTGCTGGCCGGCGCCGCCAAGCTACTCGCCGATTTGGCCGAACGCGGGGTAGTTCGCGGTCCGCGCAACACCGACGGCTAGGTACGCACGGCGAAAAAGCGAAAAAACGGCCCGGCTACGCGGCCGCCGTTCTGATTTCTGAAACCCAGTTGCCCTGAACGCTCGTATTCTACGAGGCTCCTACACCCAAGGTCCCATGACCGCCAAAGACCCGCTCGGCATCGCCGGGCACACCATCGCCGAGAAGTACCGCATCGAGAAGCTCGTCGGTGAAGGCGGCTTCGCGGTCGTGTACCGCGCGATCCACACGATTTGGAACAAGCCGGTCGCGATCAAGTTCTTCAACGGCTTGTCGAATGCGCCGCTGGACCAGCGCGAGCAATTCAAGGACGCCTTCATCCAAGAAGGCGCGCTGTTGACGGAGCTCAGCAGCCAGACGGCGGCCATCGTGCAAGCGCGCGACGTGGGCACCTACACCTCACCGGACGGCCAATGGATGCCGTACATGGTGCTCGAGTGGTTGGAGGGCAAACCGCTGGACGAATTCTTGGATGGCGAACGCGCCGCCGGCGCACCGGTTTGGGACATCGGCGCGGTCGTGGCGCTGCTTGGCCAAGCCGCCGGCGCGCTCGACGTCGCGCACGGCAAAGGCATCGCCCACCGCGACATCAAGCCCGCCAACCTGTTCGTGCTCGGTGAAGGCGCGCGCTCGGGCAAAGCCACCGTCAAAGTGCTCGATTTCGGCGTCGCCAAGATGATGTCGGACAACACGCAGCTGAAGGCGGCGTTGGCCAAGACCGGCATGGGCATCACGTCGTTCACGCCGCAATACGGCGCGCCCGAGCAGTTCAACCGCGCTTACGGCGCCACCGGGCCCTGGACGGACGTTTACGCGCTGGCGCTCGTGGCAGTCGAAATGTTGTGCGGCAAGCCCGCGCTCGACGGCGACGATTTGATCCAGCTGGCGTTCGCCTCCGGCAACCCGGAGAAGCGCCCCACGCCGCGCGCGCTCGGTGCGGCCGTCTCCGACGCGGTCGAGCGCGTGTTCCAACGCGCCTTGGCGGTGCGGCCCGAGGATCGCTACGCGCGCGCTCGCGAGTTCTGGAAGGACTTGGAAAGCGCGCAAGCCGGCTCGTTCTCGGACACCGTGCTGCACCCGGGCGTCGCGACCGGCCCGCTTCCGGCCGTCTCGGCCGGGCAAACCCAGCCCACTCCCATGGGCATCGCGGCGCGCGGCCCCGAGAGCACCACCAGCTCGCCTTCGACGCTTTCGACTGGTACGCCCACGGCCAAGAGCAACACGGGCCTGATCGTGGGGGCGCTGGCCGCCGTCGCGGTGCTGGGCGTCGGCGGCTTTTTGGTGCTCGGCAAAGACAAAGCCAACGCCGACCTGCCCGCCGCCGAAGGCAACAAGACCACCGCCGCAACGCCGGCCCCTACGCCTAGCGCGGCGCCTGCACCCAGCGCGTCGGCCGCGCCCGCGCTCAGCTGCCCCACCGGAATGGTGCTGATCCCGGCCGGACAATACTTCATGGGCTCCGACGCCAAGGACGCCGCGCCGAACCAGAAGCCCAGCCACAACGTCACGCTGGGCGCGTTTTGCATGGACCTTTACGAGGTAACGGCGAACCAATACCGCGACTGCACGAGCATCGGAAAGTGTCGCCGCAGCACGTCCGAAGTGGACTGGCCGAACATCACGCCCGCCGACAAAAAGACGTACTCGGCCCTGTGCACGATCGCTGATCCGGAGAAGAGCGATCACCCAGCCAACTGCGTGAACTGGGAGATGGCCAACACCTACTGCAAGAACAACGACCGCCGCCTCCCGACCGAGGCCGAGTGGGAGTACGCGACACGCGGCCCCGATGGTCGCGTCTACCCGTGGGGTGACGAAGCCCCGACGGCCAAGCACCTCAACGCGTGCGGCACCGAATGCCTGGCGTGGGCCAAGCAGAACAAGGTTCCGCAGCAGTTTCCGGGCGCGCTCTACCAAGCCGACGATGGTTTTGCGACCACGGCACCGGTCGGAAAGTTCCCGGCCGGCCGCTCGCGTTTCGGTCCGTACGACGTGGTCGGCAACGTCTGGGAGTGGGTCGCCGACTGGGAAGGCACCTACCAGGCGGGCGACCAGAAGGACCCGACCGGACCAGATACCGGGCAAAAACGGGTTATCCGCGGCGGTGCCTGGAACGGCAGCTTCCCCGAATGGCTGCATCCCGCGTTCCGCTACGCGCAGGATCCTAAATCACAAAGCCACGGCGTCGGCTTCCGCTGCGCTAGATCGATTTAGCCCTTATGGCTTCCGGGGAGGACGCCCCGCGATCTTGGGTTCTGGCTTCGTTTTCGCTGCGGTCCGGTGCTCACGTACAGGCAGTACGTGTCCGTGGGAGGCGCCCCAATGGTCGCTTGGTCCTCGCGAAAGCCTCGCCAGAACCCAAGCTTGCGGGGCGGGTGCCTGAGAGGTGGATTCGTGAGGTGTGCCTAGACGCCAGACTGATCGTCTCGGTAGTCTGTTCGAACGCGCCCGCTCCATCATCCCCTGCACGCCCAGATCGAAGCACGGCTCAATGCCGGCTCGTTCGAGGACGCTCAACGCCTGCTCGCTCAGCTCGGCGTCGGGCAGGAGCACGTGCACGCCACGACCTATTTCGCTACGCGCATCTTGTACCAGCGCGGCAAGCTCGACCTGCCTGGCGTGGTGGCGCGGTTGAACGAGCTGCTCGTCGCTTGCCCGGAGTTTCCCGAAGCCCGCGCCATGCTGGGCGCCGCCGAGCGCGGCACGCTTCGACCCGATCCGGCCCGCTTCAATGAAGCGACCGTGCCACCCCCGCCGGTAACGGACGACGACGATGACGACGACGGCGACCGTCTCACCGATCCGGGTCACGTTCCGTCCAGCGTTCCCGACATCGAAGCGCGGCTCAAGACCCCGCAAGCACCGGGCATCCCGCGGGCTCCGCTAGTGCCGCGCTTCACTCCACCCGAGAACCTAGCCCCCAGTTACGCGCCTCCACCCGAGCACGATCTCGAGCTGACGCCCCCCGACTTCTCGTTGACGCCGCGTGATTTCGAACCGCTCACGCCCGTGTCGTCCTCCAACCCATGGAACGACACGGTGTCAGCTCCGCCGCCGCCCAGCAGCACGCGCAGCGCCCGCATCGACAGCCCACCCCCGATCGCGATCGAGCTAGGAGCGCTGGAAGGCCTGGCAGGCGCGGGGCTGGGCGGGCGGGTCACGGCACCGTCCCCGGGCGCCCCCGAGCCCCCCAGCGTCTTTCTGATCGCGACTTGGCTGTCGGAGCGCGACTTCGAGCGTGCCCTGACGGCGGTCGAGCAGCTGGGCGCCGAGAGCAGCCCGGAGCTTTCATTGCTCGAAGTGCGGGCGTTGATCGGTCTGGGCCGCAAAGCTGCGGCGCGCCGTTCGCTCGATCGGCTGTGCCGCGCTCCCCTGCTCGATCCCGATCTGCGTTCGGCGGTCGCACGCCTGCTGCTCGACCTCAACGACACGGATCGCGCAGAAGCTCAAGCCAGGCGCGCCTTTGCCGAAGATCCGCAGTCCGAAATGTCGCGGCTCACGTTGGCGTGGGCCGTCGCGCGCGGTGACGCCTGGCTACCTTCGCCGCGCTCAGCGGGCGAGCTGTCCGAGCTGCTCACGGATCTTTCGCCAGGCGAAGGCCCGCTGCCGGCATTGGGCTACGCGCTTTCAGCGCTCATGCTGCTCGGCACATCACCGGAAGCCGCACGCCAGGCCGCCGATGCCGCGCTCGCGCTCGACCCCGACTCACTCGATGCATTAGCCGTCGCGGCCGTGGTCGCGCAGAAGCAACGCCGCACCGCCGACGCCAAGCGGCTGCATCAACGGCTGCGCGACATCGACCACCACGCCGCCGAAGAGCTAGCGGCGTCGCTAGCGAGCGTAGAAGCGCACCTGGCCCAGCGCCCCGACAAAAAGGCGGCGCGCTCGGTGGCCCCGGCCGTCGCCGGGCCCCCGCCGGCTGCGGCTCCGGCATCCCCGCGCGTCACGAAAGCCGACGGCGGCTCGCCTTGGGACGAGAAAGAGCAGCGCCTGGCTCAAGGCGACAGCAAAGCGGCCCTGTTCGATTTCGAGCAGGGCTTGTCGCGCAAGCTCGAGTCGTTGCCAACACGCGCCGGCGCGGCCGAGCTGTCTTGGGCCGCCACGGTCACGGCGCGCTACCTGACTGAATCGCCCATTTCACGCCACTTTGCGCCGTACGACTTGTCACTGTTCAGCATCGATCGCCTCGACGTCGCGCTCGGCTTGATTTACCGGGGCGGCGTCGGTCCGCGCACCGAGCTGCGCACGCGCGCGCTGCTCGGCCTGGGCGCGTACAGCGGCGAATGCCTGCGCCAAGCGTACGCCGGCGAGTGGGTGGGCGGCTCCGCCGACCTGCTGCGCATGCACATCGAAGGTCAGGGGCTGTGCTTCTCGCCATTTCGCGACATGAACGCCCGGCTACAATCCGCCGAGCCACTCGAGGTCGGCGACACACCGCTACCGCACCCCGGCGCCGAGCCTTTGGGTCAACGCGTCGCGCTCGACGTCGCGCCCCCCACCCCGTGGGACCCGGCGCCCTGGCCTGATCCAGAACAGCTGCCCTGGCTGGGAGCGCGCCTGCGCGAATCGCCCGTCGGGCTCTATTGCGCTGGCGTCGAGCTCCCGCTCGATCTGTCGTTTGCGTCGCTGCGCAGCCTGGATCGCTACGTTACCTTGTTGGCGCCCCCGCTCGCTCCGCCCGATCCGGAAGCGGCGTGGGTGCGGCGCGCCGCCGTCTTGGTCGGCGGCTACATGGGTGAAGTCTTGCGCGCCACGCGCGGCGGAACCTGGGACGCCGCGCACGGCGACTTACGCGCCGAAGCGTACCGCCTCTCGCTACCGGGCGGCGTTAAGGCCTTACCGGTCGCGGCCGCCTTCGAGCGGCTCACCGGGCGCCGCCTCGAGCAACCATCCGACTACGCGCGCCGCATCACCGGGTGACATTGCGACGGGGCACTGAGGGTGGGCGGCTCGTCGTTCCCCCCTGCGCGCGCCGTCACCAGCTCTCTTTGAACGGGCGCGCCTCGACTTCGAACGACCAAGCCGAGCGCGCTTGCGTCGTTAGTTGAAAGGCCACGCTCGCCAAGTCATCGGGCGCGATGAAAAAATCGTCGGGCTTGTCCTTCATCATCGCGCGCGTGCGCGGCAGATCGATCACGCCGTCGATGATGATCAAAGCAACGTGAATACCTTGCGGCCACAGGTGCCGAGCCATCGACTCGGTCAAGCTCTTCTGCGCGGCCTTGGCGGGGGCGAAAGCGGCCGTGCGCGCGACGCCGCGGCGAGAAGACGTGGCGCCGATGACGACGATGTTGCCGCCGCTTTGGGCCTTCATCTGCGGAATCACGCGCTGGGACGCCAGCAGCAGGCCCAGCGTGTTGACGCGGAATGCCGACTCGAGCGCGTCCGGCGCGATGTCTTCGACCGTGCCCCACACTCCCGAGCCCGCGTTGTAGACCAACGTGTGCACGGGGCCGAGCTCGCGCTCGATGGCGTCGAAAGTGCTGGTCACGGCTTGGGTATCGGTGATGTCACAGGCGTACGCGCGCGCGTCGGGCAGGCGCTCGGCGAGCGGCGCGCTCGTCTCGCTCGTGCGCGCCAAAAGCGCGACCCGGTAGCCTTCCTCGGCGAAGCGGCGGCCGAGCGCCGCGCCATTTCCGGGACCTACGCCGACCACGACGCACACCTTCTTGTTTGCCATGCGCTCTGATAGAACCACGGCATGCCCCGGGGTTCGAGCGTGATCAGTTGGCAGGCTTGGCTCGCGGGGCTGCTGACGGTCGCCCTCGCCATCTTTCTGTCGCTGCTCGGCAGCGAGCACGTGCGCCTGAACGCCGTGCGTCGGCTTGACGCCATGCGCTCGGCGCATTGGACCGAGCAAGCTACCCTCGCCCAAGCCGGCCTCGCGCGGTCCGCCGCGCTAAAACGCGCTCTGTCCGGTCAGCGCCTTGCCCAGCACCAGCGTGTGGATCTCGTGAGTGCCTTCGTAGGTGAACACGCTCTCCAGGTTCAGCATGTGCCGGATCACCGGGTACTCGAGCAAAATGCCGTTGGCGCCCAGCAGGTTGCGGCAAGTGCGCGCCACGTCGAGCGAAATGGCGACGTTGTTGCGCTTGCACAGCGAAACCTGCTCGGGCGACACGGTGCCGTTTTGCTCTTTCAAGCGTGAGTAGTGGTACGCCAGCAAATCGGCCTTCACGATCTCGGACGCGCAATCAACCAGCTTTTCTTGCACCAGCTGCTTCGACGAAAGCGGCACCCCGAACTGCACGCGCTCGTTCGTGTAATTCACGGCGCACTCGAGGCACGCTTTGGCGGCGCCGACCGCGCCCCACGCAATCCCGAAACGCGCCTGTCCCAAACAGCGCAGCGCTGCGCCCAAGCCCGGCTTGTGCTCCATCACGTTGCCGGCCGGCACCCGGCAGTCGCTCAGCACGACCTCGCCGGTTTCGCTTGAGCGTAAGCTCATTTTGCCGTGAATTCGCGGCGTATCGAAGCCCTTCATCCCGCGCTCGACGATGAAGCCGCGGATCGACTCGGCGCCGCCGTCATCGACCTTCGCCCAAACCACGCACAGGTCGCAGAAGGGCGCGTTGGTGATCCACATCTTGGTGCCGTTCAGCACGTAGTCGGTGCCATCGCGGCGCGCGCGCGTCGTCATCGAGCCCGGATCGGAGCCGCTGTCCGGCTCGGTCAGGCCAAAACAGCCAATCGCCTCACCACGCGCCATGCGCGGCAAAAAGCGTTGCTTCTGCTCTTCGCTGCCGGCCGAATAAATGGCGTACATGGCCAGCGAGCCCTGCACGCTGACGAAGCTGCGCAGGCCACTGTCCCCGTACTCCAGCTCTTGCAACAAGAGGCCGTACGTGACCGCGCCCATACCGGCGCAGCCGTAGCCCGTGATGCTGGCACCCAGCAGGCCCATGTTCGAAAGCTCCGGGATCAGCTCCTTCGGGAACTCTTCCTTTTCGTACAGGTCGCCCGCGTGCGGCAGGTAGCGCTCGCGAATGAAGCGCCGCACGGTGTCGCGCACCAAGCGTTCCTCTTCCGTCAGGAGCGGCTCGAGAGCCGTGAGAGCGTCGAGGGTAGCGAGCGACACGTTGCCGCAAGCGTACCACGCGGCTGTTTGCTGAGCCTGTAAGTCGCCGGAAATGCGACGAAAACTTGGCCAATGTGGGCTGGCGTCGCTATCGCCAGAGCATGACCGGCTCCGCTCGCACCTCCGCGCGCCTGTTCATTGCGCTCGGTTGCGTGGTGGGCGCGGCATGTTCTGCGGGCGAGCTTCGCGGTTTTGCGCGCGGTGAGCACCAGACGCCCGCGTTGGCGGGGCCGTTCGCCTCTGCGCCCGTGGCGCCGCCGGTGACGGCCGCTCGCGAAGTACTTCATGAAGGGGCCAACGACGTCGTTCCCGCGTCGGCACGAACGCCGTCCGCCCCCGCTTCGGACCCGGCCGTCTTGCTCGACGCCGCCGTTCCAGATGATGCCCCGGCACCGGCCGACACGGCTGCCGTCGGCACCGACGCCGCGGTGGCACCCGAGCCGGACGACGCCGCGCGCGAGCTGGCTCACGACCTCGCTCCCGAGCCCGAGTACACGGGGCCCACCCTGACGTCGATCGCGCGGGAGACGTTGATTTACGCGCGGCCGTCGTTCAAAGCCCAAAAGCTCGGCTACCTGCGCGTGGGCGCAGTGGTCAGCCGCTCCAAGTTGCCGATGGGCAACGAAGGCTGCAAGCGCGGCTGGTACCGGGTGCAACCCGAAGGCTTCGTGTGCGTCGAAAACTCGGCGATTTTGGACACCGAGGGCCCGAGTCCGTTCGCCGAGCTGGCAATGGTGCGGCCCGACCGCATGGCGGGCTTGCCGTACCAATACGGCCGTTCGCGCTACCCGACGCCGCCGTTCTACACGAAGCTTCCGAGCAAGCTCGAGCAAGAGCGCACAGAGCAAGACATGGTCGGGCACCTGCGCGCCCGCACCGCCGAAGCCTGGAAATCGGTGTTCACCAACCCGACGCCGGCCTTGTTGGCCGAAGGCCGCAGCGTGCCCATGCCGTACGGCTTTTCGCACGAGCCGGGCGCGCTCACCAGCGGTCGCGCCATGCCCGACAGCGGTTTTGCGCTGCTCGGCATCTACGATCATGGCGGTCGCCGCTTCGCGCTCAACACCGATTTCCAGATTGTGCCGCTCGACCGGCTGAAGCCCGTCGAGATCAGCCGCTTTCACGGCATCAAGCTCGACGGCCAAGTCACCTTGCCGGTGGCGTTCATCCGCTCGCAAAGCGCGAACCTGTACACGGGCGACCCCAAGACGATTGGCCTCAGCATCGCGCGCAAGCTCGATTACCGCGAAGCGGTGCCGCTCAGCGGTAAAGAAGTGATCGTCTCCGGTATCCACTACCTCGAGACGGCGACTCACGACTTCATTCGCGACGAGCGCATCGTGCGCATCGACAAGTTCAAGAGCAAGCCGGGCTGGGCGACCCCGGGCCGCACCTGGATTCACGTCTCCATTTTGCAGCAATCGCTGGTGATGTACGAAGGCGAAACGCCCGTTTATGCGACGCTCGTTTCCACCGGCGCCGATGGCCTAGGTGACCCCGAAGAAACGCACTCGACGATCCGCGGGCAGTTTCTGATCCACACCAAGCACGTCAGTGTCACCATGGACAGCGACGCCGAAGGCGCCGAGTTCGACCTGCGCGACGTGCCGTACGTCCAGTACTTTCAAGATGGTTTCGCCCTGCACGCCGCGTTCTGGCACGACTCCTTCGGCCAACCCTACAGCCACGGCTGCGTCAACCTCTCCCCGCTCGACGCGCGCGCGTTGTTTCACATGACCAACCCGCCCGTGCCGCAAACCTGGCACGGCGCGATGAGCTTGCACGGCGGGACGCTGGTCAGCATTACGCCGTGAGAGTTGGCTGTTCATACGACCGTTCCGAAGCTGGGCGGTGGCGCTACTGTGCGACGAGCTGGCTGTGCCCCGAGCCCACGTCGTAAAGAACGCGGCCGTCTTGGACGACGTTCAGCAGCGGCGCCCCTTCGCCCATAGCAGAGTGGGTGGCTTGCTGTCCCAAAGGCAGCGAGACGCGCGCCTTCACGTTGACGGGAATGTCGACCGCCACCTCGAGCCGCCCGTCGACTTGCTGCCAGGATACGCCCACCGCTCCGCGCTGCGTCGGAACGGTGCCTTTGGCTGATTTGAGGCTGGTGCGCGGAATGACGATGGCGATCGTCTCCGCACCCGGGGTCGTCACCCGGACGCCCAGCAACGTTTCCACGAAATCGACCAGCGCCTGGGACCCCCAACCGTGCGATTCGCTCTCGCTGTTGGTGGGCGCCCAAGTTTCCCAGGTGAAGGTGCCGCCCTTGGCCAGCACGTTGCCCCAGCCCGGCCCCTTGGCGTCCGTGAGTCGCGTCACCACGTCGTCGGCCCGGTCGCCATCCGCCAGCGCTTTGAGCAGCCAATGCGCGGTCATCGGACCTTGTTTCATCCCCCGGCCTGCGACGTACTCGGCAATTTTGCCGTAGTCGGCCGCGGGCGCGACGCCGAACGCCACCGCGTACGAGTTGGCGTGCTGCGAGGCATGCGCGCTCGCGGCGCCGGCGCTGCTGAGCCCGTCGACGTAAATGCCGTCGGCGCGGCGCAGCTTGGCGTTGATGGCATCGGTCAGCGCTTTCGCCCGCTGCGTCTGTTTGTCGGCTTCGGCCGCAGGGTGGCCCAGCGCCGTAGCGAGGTTTGCGACGCTGCGCGCCAGGTGAACGGCCAGAATGTTCACGGTCGTGCGCGCGGCCGTGGTCATGTCGTAGTCGTCGCGCGCGCTCGTCGGCCAATCCACGATACCGAATTCGTAGTCGCCGCTGCCTCCGGCAAGGTTCGTGATTAGCCCGCTGGAAGCGCTCTTGTAGGTCCACACGTAGTCGGCGACTTTGGTCAACGTCGGGTACAGCTTCTCCAAGAGCATGCGGTCGCCGGTATTTTCGTAGTAGCGGGCGGCCCAAGCCACGTACATTTCCGTGAAGTCGGGGATGTCGCGCTTACCATCACCGTTCGGGTAAACGGCGTTCAGGCGCCCGTCGGGCCAGTAGCGCGTCTGCGAATTGGCAAACTGCAACAACCCTTGCCGCGTCAGGTTGCGCTCGGCAAAACCGGCCATGGTCGCGAAAGAGATGTTCGAGGCGTCGCCCAGAAATTGGCCTTTTTCGCGGCTGGGCGTGTCCACGAACTGGTACGCGCCCGAGTACAACGCCGAGCGCTGCACCAGCGAAAACACCTGATTCAGCGTTTCGTCGGAGCTTTCGAACGTAGCCGCGCGCGCGACCGGCGCGTCCGTGTGCTCGATGCTGGCCTGGACGGCGTCGGCGGTCAGGGTTTCGCCCGGTGCGGCGATCTGCAAGTAGCGCCAAGCCAAATGGGTGAAAGGACGGAAGGTTTCGTCTCCGCCCGCCTGCGTGTAGCTGAACGACATGTCGACGCCTTGGGTCGCCAGCTTCTCGGTCGAAACATGACCGTCACCCAACAGCCGATAGCCCGTGAGCAGGCTCAGATTACGTCCCGCGACGCCCGACTTGAAGTGCACGACCGGGCGCGCCGACATGACTTTGCCGAAATCGGCCACGACCGCGCCATCGGACAGCGTCTTGAGCGATACCGCCGGTAGCAACGTCGCCATCACGCGCGATTCGGCGCCAACCAAACGCGTGAACGGCCCTGCGGGGTGCTTGCCGATGACCTCGGGTGCCGCCCAGCTGCTCGCGTCGAAGCCGGGCTGGTCCCACCCCGGCGTGGCCGCGCGCGCGTCGATGCGCTCGACATAATCACCGGAATCACCGCTGCGTTTGGGCGTCCCGCTCTGCCACGCCGACGCGCGCTTCACGCGAAAGCTGCCGTCGGTCACTACGGTTTGGTGCGTGCCGTCGGCGTGATCCACCACCAAGCGCAGCAAGAGGCCGCGCTCACCCGCCGGGCGCCCCTGCCCTGAGCCGTACCAATGATAGACAACACCGACGGCCAAGGGCTTACCGGCCATGACTTGCGCGGTCACGTCCGTCGCCTGGTAGTAACCTTCACCGGGGTAAGCGAACGACGGTCCGCGATCGACGACGACGCCGTTCAGTCGCAGCTCGGCCTGGTGGCAAGCCGCCAAGTAGGCGCGCGCTCGCGTCACCGGGCTCGCCGTCACGTCGAGGTCTTTCCTCGCTAACGTGTAGTCATCCGCTTCGGTCGATGCACGCCGAATCCAGCTCGCGCCCCAATCAGCGTCGGCGAGGCCGGTATCGAATTCGGCCGCCGTCGCGTAGGGCGATGGTTGCTCACCGCGATCCCAAGTGCGCACCGTCCACGAGTAGCTGGTTTGGTTGGTAAGCGCGGGGCCGTCGTACGGCACGTACGCCTGGGCCGACGACACGACTTTCTCGCTGTCCCAAACCACCATTTGATCGGCAACGCGCGTGACCACGATCTGATAGGCCGTCTGCAGCTCGTTCGGCCCGTCTTGCGGCAACCAGCCAAAAAGCGGCTTGCCCTCGACGTTCATGGGCCGGGCGCGATCACTCACGGTGAGCCCAGTCGGAGCCAACGGGCCCGAGCCGGGCTCACTGCCGCCCGCATCAGAGCCCGCGGACGGCGCCCCTGCGCCAGGCGCTTGCCCGGCTTGCGCCGCACCTGCAGCCCCGCCCAGGCCTTGCCCACCGCCCGCCACGTTGCTCGCCGCACCTGCTTGTACCGACAGACCCGCAGCACCCGGCTCTTGCTTCGAGCCGCTTTGCCCACAGCCTGTCGCCACGCAAATACACGTCACCGTAGTGGCCCACGCGAGCCACGCGCTCTTTTCCTCGGTCACGCGCTAGTTAGGGGTCTTCCTCTCGACAACTTCTCGATTTCGGCAAGGGACTTACCTTCGAGCCCCTTCTCCATTCGTGAAGTTCTCCATCGGTTGTGCCGCGCGTCTCATGGCGCTGGCTTGGCCCCTGGCCGCGTGTGGTGAAAGCGCGAGCTCCATTCCCTCGACGAGCAACGCGGGCTCGGGCGGCAACGTCTCGGGCGGCAGTAGCGTCGGTGGGGCGAGCGGCAGCAACGTCGGTGGTCAGCTGATCGCCAGCTCCGGCGGTAACGCAGGCGGCGCGCCCAGCGCGGGCTCCGCCGGAGCAAGCACGACCGGCGGCCTGGGTCTCGGCGGCACCGACGCGGTCGGCGGCGGTGGTTCTGGAAGCGCTGGTGGCGGTGGGCAAACGTCGGGCTCGTATCCGCCCGCCCCGCAAGTGCTCGAGGTGCTGGCGCGCGTGAACCAGCAATTTGCCGACAAATGGCCGGATCCGGCCGCGCCGATCGTAGTCGGCGGCACCTCGCGCGAGAGCAATATTTGGACGCGCGCCGTTTACTACGAAGGGCTCTTGAACCTGTACGCCGCGGACCCCAAGCCTGCGTACAAAGACTACGCGCTCGCCTGGGGTAAAGCGCACAGCTGGCACCTGCGCAACAACGACTCGACCACCACCAACGCCGACAATCAGTGCGCGGGCCAAGCGTACATCGATCTGTACAACCTCGATGCTGGCAAAGACGCACAGCGCATCACCGCCATTCAAACCAGCATCGACGGCATGGTCGCGAGCAAAGTGACCAACGCTTGGACGTGGGTCGACGCCATTCAAATGTCCATGCCGGTGCTGGCGCGCCTCGGCGCACTGCACCCCACGGGCGGCTACTTCGACGCGGCGTACGCGCTGTATTCACACCCCAAGAAAACGCTCGCCCTCTACAACACCACCGATCACTTGTGGTGGCGCGACACCCCGTGGAAAGGGCAAAAAACGCCGGCCGGCAAAGAAGTGTACTGGTCGCGTGGCAACGGTTGGGTGTTCGCCGCGCTCGTCCGCACGCTAGATCTGTTGCCCGCCGCCGACCCGCACCGCGCCGAGTACACGCAAGACTTCAAGGATATGGCAACGGCGCTCCGCGCCATTCAGCGCGCCGATGGCTTCTGGAACCCGAGCCTGGGCGACCCGACCCACTTCGGCGGCCCCGAGTCATCCGGCACCGGCCTGTTCCTGTACGGCATGGCCTGGGGCGTCCGCACCGGCGTGTTGGACGAGGCCACGTACGCGCCCGTCATCGTCAAAGCCTGGCAGGCCTTGGCCGAAACGGCCGTGCAAGCCAACGGCTTCATCGGCTACATGCAATCCACCGGTGACGACCCCTCCGACGGCCAACCGCTCACCACCACCAAGCAGCCCGACTTCGAAGACTACGGCGTCGGCTGCGTCCTGCTCGGCGGCAGCGAGCTCGCGAAGCTTTCGGCCAAGTAACGTCGATTGAGCGGGGGGCTGCCGAAACGCGGCCTGAATTGCAGAAGCTTTCGTGCCGTCGCCGGGCCGCGTCGCTCGACTTGCAAGTCGATCTACGGCGTCGGGACGTCTGTGAATGGCCCCAGATTTTTCCACAGGAAGATCGGAAGGCCAGAAGGTCGAGCAAAGAACGAGAATTTTGGGGTTCCAGCCGAGCGGCGCCGAAAGGCGACTGCGCAGTCGTCGAACGACGCCGCCCGTCTCAAGCAACAAAACCTTCCGATCTTCGGATCTTCCTGTGAAAAAATCTGGGTCCTCAAGCCGCCGTACTGTGACCGTCCAGCGACTCAGTAACTCGCGGGCGTACGCTGAGACCGAAGGCCGACACAGAAGCTTCTGCGATTTGGGCTGCAGCGTGGCAGCCAAGAGGGCTTACAAGCAGCCGGCGCGGGTTGGGCCAACCGCGACGTCGTCGAACCAGACTTTGCGCGCCGGCCCGTGCAGCTTGTTGAAGCCGAACTTGAAGATCTTGATCGGAGCCGCGACCGTCGCCGGGTAGTCGGTGGCGTCGATTTGCAGAGTGCCGTTGACGTACAGCTTCTGCGCGCGCGTTTCGCTGTTGAAGTTGAGCTCGATGCAGTGCCACATGCCTTTGGGCAATTTGTAGGGCATCGTGGCGCCGTTGATGCGGCCGTAGCCCATCGGCCAGCGGACGGCGTCGCTGGTGTTGAAGGCCACGCCCACGTCTTCGGCAAACTCGATCATGCCGGGCGAGTTCGGTTCGTCGGTGCTGGCGGCGCCACCAAAGACGTTGTGGTCGGACTCGCCGATGTCGAGCTCGGTCTGCTGAATGTACACGCGCGCCCAGAAGGTGCCGGTCGGCGCGGGCACGGCCAGCATTTGGTAGGCGCCCGAAGCGCCCGTGTCGGCGCTGCCGGCTTTCACGCGCAAAGACGATTTGCCGCCGTGGAACAGCGTCGTATCGACCTCGAAGTCGCGAGTCCATTCCCCGGGCGCCGCGTTGAACTTGTAGACGGCTCCGGTCGGCAGCGCCGAATCCTCGAAGCCCGAGCAGAACGTCGCATCGGCCGGGCAAAGCACGCCGCCACCCGAGCTGCCGCCCGTTCCGCCACTCGGACCGCCGGCAGCCCCGCTCCCTGCGCTGCCGGCTGCCGCTCCACCGGCAGCCGAGCCTGCGCCGCCGCCGACCGACGGCGATCCGCCGGAGTTGAGCACGCCGCCCGTACCGGCGGTCGCATTGCCGCTACCGGCCGCCGCGCCGCCCGAGCCAGCCGTCGTCGTCGTGCCGGACGAGCCCGCCTGCGAGCCCTTGGGATCACCCTCGTCGGCCAAGCTACAGCCCCCGAGGACACTCACGCCCAGCGCTGCCACGCCTGCCACCGGTCCAAGCCGAAAAGTCATCCTAAACACCTAGCCGAGCCCGGCGCACGCGCAACCGGAATCGGTTCCAGGTCTCGAAGCATGTGGGTGCGCCACCGCTAATTCTTCGGTCTTCGGGGCAACTTTCGGGAGGCGTGGTGACCGGGCCCCCGGCTTGCGTCCCGGCAAGGGCACCATTGCCCCCGCGCAAGGTCGGCAGGCGCCCGGGACGGAGAACTGTCGTCCGAGCGTAGCGGCGCGTCAGAGACCGTCGCACTTCGCGTCACTGCCCCGCGGCACACCGGTTGCTTAGGCCGCCAGCACTTCGCAGCCGCCGCGGCTTCACGAAGCCCAGGGTGATTTACCAACTCTTACGCCGGGAGTACGAGATGAGCCACGTCCGTGCAGTCTTCGCCGCCACCGTCGCGGTCTCTCTTTCGTTGGCCTGCAAGACCGGCAGCTTCTCCAAGCTAGCCGAACAGCAAGAGCCGCTCGATCCGGTCCAAGTCGTCGAGCAGGCGCGACAATCCGCAGCGCCCAACGTGCCACCGCCGATAGCGCGCACCAGCGCCGCTCGCGTGGTGCTCGACATAGAGATCCGTGAGCGCAGCGGCACGCTCGCCGACGGCGTGGCCTACACCTACTGGACCTTCGGCGATCAAACGCCAGGCAGGTTCATTCGGGTGCGCGAGGGCGACATGGTGGAGACGCACCTCAGCAATCACCCCGACAATTCGCTCGCCCACAACATCGATTTTCACGGCGCGACCGGACCCGGCGGTGGCGGCGAGGCTTCATTCGTGGCGCCGGGGCATTCGGCTTCGTTCAGCTGGCGCGCGATGCGACCGGGGCTCTATCTCTATCACTGCGTCGCGCCCCCCGCCGGCCTGCACATCGCCAACGGCATGTACGGGCTCATTCTGGTCGAGCCCAAAGGGGGCCTGCCGCCGGTGGATCGCGAGTACTTCATCATCCAAGGCGAGTTCTACACGCAGGGCAAGTACGGCGAACGCGGGCCGCAGCACTTTTCCATGGATAAGGCGCTGCGTGAGCAGCCCGAGTACGTCGTCTTCAATGGTCAAGTCGGCGCCCTGATGGACGGCGGCGCGCTCAAGGCCAAGGTCGGCGAAAAGCTGCGCCTGTATTTGGGCAACGCCGGTCCTGCGCTCACCTCCTCGTTTCACGTCGTCGGCGAAATCTTCGACTCCGTCTACGGCGAAGGCGGCATCGTCGCCAATCAGCACAACGTGCAGACCACGGTCGTCCCCGTCGGCGGCTCGGCGATGGTCGAGTTCAAGGCTGACGTGCCGGGCGACTACACGTTAGTCGACCATTCCATGTTCCGCGCCTTCAACAAGGGTGCGATGGGACAGCTGCGCGTCGAAGGACGACAGAACGACGCCATTTTCTCCGGGCGAACCTCGGAAAGCGTCTACGCACCAGGCACCCACCTGGTGCAGCTGCCGCCCTTCAACGCGCTCACCCAGGTTGCCCAGAGCCTACCCGCGCTGTTGCCTGGTAGTCCCGCCGAGCAGGGGGCAGGCGTGTTTGCTTCGATTTGCGCCGCTTGTCATCAGGCCGCCGGACAAGGACTGGCCGGCGTGTTCCCACCTTTGGCGGGCTCGGACTTTTTGATGGCGGACAAGACCCGCTCGATCCGTGTGCTGCTCGGCGGATTGAAGGGCGACGTCGTCGTCAACGGCGTCACGTACCGCGGTGAGATGCCAAAGTTTCCGCTCAGTGACGAGCAAATCAGCGACGTGCTCAGCTACGTGCGCACGAGCTTCGGCAACCAAGGTGATGCGGTCACGTTGGCCGAGGTGAAGCGCGCGCGGGCGACGCTGCAAGGCGAGCCGACCAGCAACGTGCGCGTCTCGACCGCGGAGACGCTGTGACATGCGACGCTTGCTGACGTCATCTCGGGGCTGGCAGCTGCCCTGCATCCTGGTCGGCTGTTCCCTCTTGGTGAGCTTGCGCGCGGTTTCGACGCCGAAGCAGGCTGCGCGCTCGGTTCCCGCGCCGGCCAACGAGACCCGCTCCCCGGAGGCGCTGGCGACGCTGGCACCCCCCGCGCTGGTGCAAACCATGACCCGCATCGCGGCCGGCCGATACCGCCCGTTCTATCGCCCGCGTGACGGGCGCCCGGACCTACAAGTCCCGGCATTTTGGCTCGATACGGCGGCCGTGAGTCGCCAAAGCTTCGCTCGGTTCGTCAGCGCGCGACCCGACTGGAAACGCTCGCGCGTAGAACGACTGTTCGCAGAGCCGACCTACCTCGGCGATTGGCTCGATGACGAAACTCCCGGCGAAGGGAGCGGCGCCGAGCCGGTACAGCTGGTGTCGTGGTTCGCAGCCAAGGCCTACTGCGCCTGGCAAAACAAACGGCTCCCAACCGTCGTCGAGTGGGAGCACGCGCTCGGGGCTCGAGTCTCGCCGAGCCTCGATGATCCGCCGAGCGCCGCACCCGCTCTTTGGGAGTGGGCGCTCGACTTCAACTCCCTGCCCGTCGACGGCGGAGATGGTGACTCGGGTGGAAATTCGTTCTGCGGTGCCGGCGCCCGCGCCCGCGACGCCACCGACTACACGGCCTTCCTTCGCTTCGCGTACCGCAGCAGCCTCAAAGCCGGCTACACCTTGCGGCGGTTGGGCTTTCGTTGCGCGAAAGGCGCGACGCCGTGAGCCACCCGCGCGCGCTGACACTGGTGTGGCCGCTGGTGTTGGCAGTCGGAGCGCTCTTGCTCGCCTACGCCGAGCCGGTCGCCAGCCGCGCCAGCGGAATCACACCGCTGCGAGCCCCCACGCCGTCCGCCCAAGCCGCGGCGCCGTCGCTCTATCGGCTGAGCGCAAGCTGGCAGACCGACGATGAGCGCCACGTGCGACTGGCCTCTTTGCGCGGACATTTTCAGGTTTTGGCCCTGATTTTTACGCGCTGCCCCAGCGTCTGCCCGACGCTGGTTCGCGATCTAGTACGTCTGCAGCAGCAAATGCCCGAGCGCGTTGCCGCCGCGACGCGGTTCACGCTCGTCAGCATCGACCCCGCGCACGACACACCGCCGGTACTGCGCGCCTACCGGCAACAACACGGCCTCAGCGTCGCTCGCTTCACGTTGCTGCGTGGCGCCCCGGACGACGTTCGCGAGTTGGGCGCCACGCTGGGCTTCAGCTTCACCGCTGGCGGTGACGCGCTCCCCGCGCACTCCAAGCTGGTGACGTTACTCGGACCCGACGGTCGCATCTTGCACCAACAAACCGGCATTGACGGCGACGCCGACAAAATCATCCAGCTGATCGCCGCCGCCTTATGAAACCCTTCCTCGCACACCACTTCGACACACCGAGCCAGCAGTTCGAGGCCGGCAAATTGGGCATCTGGCTGTTCTTGCTCAGCGAGGTCCTGTTCTTCTCGGGCTTGTTCTGCGCGTACACGGTGTACCGCAGCTCGCGCCCGGAGGTCTTCTACTACGCTCACTACTTCTTGGACGTTCGGCTCGGCACCCTGAACACGTGCGTGCTCTTGTTCAGCAGCCTCACCGCAGCGTTGGCCGTGCGGTGCGCGCAGCTGGGGCAGCGCCGCCGCTTGGTCGCCAGTATCGCGCTGACGCTGGCATGCGCTCTGGTTTTTTTGTGCGTCAAATACGTCGAGTACGGACACAAGCTCGAAGACGGCTTGTTGCCGGGCGCGCGCTTCGACCCGCAGGTACAGGTCTGGGAAACGGCGGCATTTCGGCGGCGACACCCGGCTGCCGCGCGCTTCGCCGAACGCCTGCGCGAACAGGCGGCTCACCCTGCGCCCGCGAACCCGAATCAAACGCTGGGTCATGCCACACGCGAAGAGCTGGAGCCGTTGCTCGCGGCGGGTGCGCTGGGCCCCTACGCCGAGTATCCCGATCTGCCCTCACGTCCCCGCAACGCGCACGTGTTCTTCAGCTTGTATTTCTTCATGACCGGCCTGCACGGCATCCACGTGATGGGCGGCATCGGCGTATGGCTGTGGCTGCTCGTACGCGCAATTCGTTCCGAGTTCGGCCCCGACTATTTCGGCCCCGTCGACGGCGCCGCACTCTACTGGCACCTGGTCGACTTGATCTGGATCTACCTATTTCCGCTATTGTATTTGATTCATTGACCTAGCCGAGTCGGCTCGCGACGCGACGCACGCAACCCGTAGCGGTCGAGCAACCGCAAAAAATGCACGCGGTCGATATCGGCGGCGCTGGCCGCGGCCGTAATGTTGCCGTTGGACTGCGCCAAGACCGCGGTCAGGTACTCGCGCTCGAACTTCTCGACCAGCTGCGCCTTGGCTAGCTTGAAAGGCACCTCCAACGAGAGCGCCGGAGTTTCGGCGGTCTCGACCAGCGCCACTTCCTCGATGCCGAAAGCGACGACTTGCTCGACCGCATTTCGTAGCTCGCGCACGTTGCCCGGCCAGGCGCGCTGCATCAGGCGCCGCAAGAGCTCGTGCTCCAAGCGGTACTCGACGCCATCTTTGCGCGAATGCTGGTCCAAGAAATGACGCACCAAAAGCGGGATGTCACTGGGGTGCTCACGCAGTGCCGGTAGCCGCACCGTGGCGACGGCCAAGCGGTAGTACAGGTCCTCGCGAAACGCCCCGCGGTTCGCCTCCCGGCGTAGATCACGATTGGTGGCCGCGATGACGCGAACATTGACCGGAATCGGCTGCTGGGCGCCGATCGGCTTTACCTCGCGTCGCTCCAGCACGCCCAAAAGTCGCGGTTGCAAATCGCTGTCCAGCTCTCCCACCTCGTCGAGGAAGATGGTGCCGCCGTCGGCGTTGACGAACGCGCCGAGTCGCGAATGACTGGCGCCCGTGTAGGCACCGCGCTCGTGACCAAAGAGCTCGGCTTCGAGCAACGTGCGCGGAACGGAGGCGCAATCCACCACCACGAACGGTCGGCCCCGGCGTGGCCCGGCCTCGTGAACGGCCTCGGCGGCCAGCTCTTTGCCGGTGCCGCTCTCACCCTCCAGCAAAAGCGTGATGTCGCGCGGCGCAACGCGCGCGAGGCGCGCAAACACGGCCCGCATGACGCTCGTCTCGCCCAGCAGCCTGCCGAAGCGAATGTCCGGGTGCAACTTGACCTCCTCCGCCCCGCTGAGCACGCTGAACGACAGCTCCGAATCGCCGATGCCGATGCGCGCCTCCGCGGGCAGGCAAATTTCCCTGATCAGGATGCCGGCGGTGCGGGTGCCGTTCACCGATCCCAGGTCGCGCAGCACGAATCCGTCGGCTTCGGCCACGATTTCACAGTGAATGCGTGACACCGACGCGTCATCGACCACCAGATCGGCGAGCGGGCTACGGCCTACGATCACACGATCTTCGCTGGATACGAGCTCGCTACGCGGACCGATGCCGCGCTCGATGGCCAACCGGTAGCGCTGACGCGCAACGGACCCTCGGACGGCGTGCCTGACCGTGATCTTTGTCGGCTCGTCGCCGCTCATGTGCTCTCGCGATCCGCTACGGCGCGTCTGCAAACAGAGCGCGCACGAACACAATCATCATACACCAACGCATCGCCGCGTCGGGGCGCGTACGCCAGTTTTCGCGGGCGTTTACGGAGCTCCGTGCCGGATTTTCACGAGGCAAAATTGAACTTCGAATTTCGTAACAGCCTAATTTCGAATTCGAGCGTCGAAGTCGGGCACGACCTCGGCCCAACACGCTTAAGTCAAGCGGGTTGCCGTTCGCGGCCGCTAGCTCTTCTTGCCCATGCCGACGACGAACACCTCGGTGCTCACCTGACGGGTACCCTCGGGTCGAATCGTGCGCACGGTGTCGTACGCCGCCCGCACCTGCATCTCGGCCGGCTTGAAGTCGCCGTTCATGAAGATTTTGGCGACGAAATGGGAGCCCGGCTTGCCGTGCGCCAGCGCTACCTCGAGCGCGCGCAGGAACAGCTCGGTGCTGCGCGCCTGATCTTGAAACTTGGAGCCAGACGTGTTGGGCGCCATGTCGCTCAGCACGACGTCGTACGGCGCGTGCGCGGCCAAGACTTCGCTCTCGAGCGACAGCGCATCGCCCTCCAGCACCTTCACGTTTTCGCCGAACACCTGCAGCAACGGCTTGATATCGATGGCGTAGACGTGACCGGTGGGGCCAACGCGCTCGCTGGCGAACAACGACCACGAGCCAGGCGCCGCGCCCAGGTCGATCACGTTCTGGCCGGCGCGGAACAAGCGCATCCGCCGATCGATCTCTTGCAGCTTGAACACGCTGCGCGCCGGATAGCCCTTGGCGCGCGCCTCCAGCGTCTTGGCGTCTGGTTTGGCGTAGGGGTTGGCGCGATTTTTCAACGCAAGCTCCGCCCTGCCGATACCACGACCTCGGCTAGCAAGCTCTTGCTCGGGTGCGGGCCGTCCAAAGCGTCCGGACAATCTAGCCCCGACGGCAAATCCTTGATTTTTACCGGGCGGCGCGCCTGCTCAGCGGCGGCGTGCAGATAACGCCGAAATCCCTGCAGATTCGTCTTCTTGTGGTTGGTCACGCACAACAGCACGCCCGCGTCCCCCAGTAACGTCAGGCAGTCTGCCATCAACCCTACGATGTCGCGCTCGAAGCGGAACGTCGCTTTGCCCACCGTCGCGAAGCTGGGTGGGTCGAGCACGACGACGTCGAAGCGCCGGCCGTGTTTGACGGCGCCGCGCACGAAACGCACCGCGTCACTCTGCACGAACTCGTGGCTGTCGGCCTCGAGCCCACTCGCTGCGAAATTCTGCTTACCGCGCTCGAGCGCTCGCCCCGAAAGGTCCACGCTCGTCACCTTGAGCGCGCCGCCCAGCGCCGCGGCCACACTGAACGAGCAGGTGTAAGAAAACAGGTTCAAGACCTGCTTACCGGACGACATTTCGCGGATACGCGCGCGGTTGTCGCGCTGGTCGATGAACAGACCGGTGGACAAGCCGTCGCCCAGCTCCGTCAAAATCGTGAGGCCGCGCTCGTCGACGCTCAGCGGCGACGGCGCCGCCTCGCCCGCGCTGGGCATCGTGGGCGCCAGCTCGGGCGCCTCCGCGCGCCGCAGATCGCGCCGCTCACGGCGTTTCACGTAGACGCCGCGCGCTCCCTGCTCCACCAAATATTGGGCAATATTGCCCATTTCTTGCTCCGCTTCCGGCGTCGAGAGCGAAAGCACGCAGTGCTCTCCGTAGCGGTCGATGGTGACGCCAGGCAAGCCATCGCCCTGCTCGTTGACGACGCGAAACACGTCGCCGCCAGCCCGCAGCGGAGCCCGCAACACCGCCGCGTCCAAGACGCGGCCCCGAAATCCCGACAGCGGCGCGAAGCTCGAACCGGTCGCGACCCAACCCGGCAGCTCTTCGGGCAACGCGGCCTCGAAGCGCTCGCCCAGCACCACGCGCGCCCGACAGTGCAAGAGTAACCGCCACGCCGGCGCCCCGCCGTACAGGTCGTCACCCGCAATCGGTGCGTCCACGGCCGCCAACTGGACGCGCAGTTGATGCATGCGCCCGGTCTCGGGCGAAAGCTCCACGAGCGCGCGGGCGCCTTGCTCGTCGAGCACGCGATAGTGGCACACCGCCAAGTCGCCGCCGCTCGCGACGACACGTGCGCGGCGCTTGTCGCTCTCGAGCCGATGCGTGAGGGTACCGGAGGCTTTCAGTCGCGCCCGGCGTCCGAGCGATACCGCGGCGACATAAATGCGCTTGGCCTCACCGCGCTCCACTTCGCTGGCAAAGCGAGCGTTGACGTCGCGCTCGGTCGTGAACGGCAAAACGCCGGAAGTGCCGACGTCCAGCCGGGAATGCACGCCCAAGTAGCCGTCGTGGCCGTCCGCCCGCAGAATCGACGCCAGTCGCGACACCAGGTCGACCCCCCGCCGCTCGTCACCGCCGTGAACGACGAGCCCAGGCGGCTTATCGACGACAAAAATGCCATCGCGCCGAGCGATGACTCGCCCAGCGCGAAATGCAACGAACAGCGCGTCCAAGGAGACGTTCCCTCAGACGCCTTTGGGCTTAGGCCTTAGCCTTGCCGCCGTTCTTCTTTTTGATCGCGCCGCGAACGACGACCAAGCCGCCGCGCGAACCGGGGATGCCGCCGCGGATCAAGATCAGGTTCTTGTCGCCGATGACCTTGGCCACCTTCTGATTGAGCACGCTGGTGGTGGCGTCGCCGTGGTGACCCGGCATCTTCATGCCGAGCTTCACGCGACCGGGCGTCATGCGCGTGCCGATCGAGCCGCCGTGACGACGGTATTCGTGGGTACCGTGCGTCTGGATGTTACCGGCGAAGTGGTAGCGCTTCACGACGCCTTGGAAGCCGAAGCCGCGGCTGACGCCCTGCACGTCGACGTGCTGGCCTTCTTCGAAGATTTGATCGACCTTGAGCTCTTGGCCAACCTCGTGGCTCGCTGCGAATTCGGCGCTGCAGCGGAACTCACGCAGGGTGCGACGACCAGGAACGTTCGCCTTTTTGAACTGACCCGCGACGGATTTGTTCGTGTGCTTCTCTTTGAGATCACCGGTGCCGACGATCAACGCGTCGTAGCCGTCTTTCTCTTTGGTGCGCTTGCCGATCACGATCGCGTTGGACTCGACGACGGTGCACGGAATCACGGAGCCGTCCTCCGCGAAGATCTGAGTCATGCCAAGCTTGCGCCCAATCACGCCGGGGTACTGATTCATCGCTCTACCTTGCTTACATCCACATCACCGGCGCTTCGACAATCCGAAGGACGGCTGTGGGAACGCGGCGGATTAGCCTCCCAGCGCTCGACAGTCAAGGCAAACGCCGCGCCGTTGTCACGGTTTTAAGGGCTAGTGCTTGACTCGGCGACTTCGGGGTGCATAATGCCGCGCTCTTCCGGCCATTTGCCCGAAGAATCTGCGGAAAATCCCATGCTGACCCTCTCGAAAATTGCCGAAATCGAAGCCGCGAGCCTCCGTACGGATCTGCCGGACTTCCGAGTCGGCGACACCGTGGCCGTCCACTACAAGATCGTCGAGGGTGACAAGCTCCGCGTTCAGGTTTTCCGCGGCATCGTCATCCAGAAGCACCGCGCTGGTGCTCGCTCCACCTTCACCGTTCGCAAGGTGAGCTTCAATATCGGTGTCGAGCGCGTTTTCCCGCTGCATTCGCCGCGCGTCGAGCAGATCGAAGTCCTGTCGAAGGGCGTCGTTCGCCAAGCACGCCTCTTCTACCTCCGCGACCTCAAGGGCAAGGCTGCCCGCGTCCAGGACGAGAAGGACCGCTAGGCCAACGAGTCGGAAGGTCCGGCCCAGCAGGCGAGTCGGGGCCAAGGCCCCGACGATCGCGACCGAGCCTTCGGACCTGAGCGGTCCTGCGAACCCCGAGCGATTTCGCGCCTTTTCGGGTGAAACCGGGTATGCTGCGCGGCGCGTCCTGCCCGCTTCGGTTTTGTGGGTGGGACCCGGGCCCTAGCGTTAATGGGGCGCGCAGCTCTCGGGAGTCCGACTCATGATCGTCTGCACGCGGTGTGGCGCAACCAACCAGCCCACCAGCAAGTTTTGCCTGTCTTGCGGCGCGCCTTTGGCAGCAGCCGCGCCCGGCGCGGGGGCGCCGGCACCAAGCCCGCAAGGTCCTCCGCCCCATTATGCTCCGCCCGCAGCGGCGCCCGGTGCTCCTTATCCAGGCGTTCCTGCCGGTGGCCCAGCTCCCGGGCAATGGGGACCTCCGCCGCCGCAACAGCCTCAGTACGCGCCACCACCTCAGCACCCGCCGGCACCACAGCAGCCGCCTGCGCAGTGGGGTGGCTACCAGCAACCGCCGCCACCAGCTGCCCCACCTCCTGCGGCCTGGGGCCCGCCACCACCACCACCCGCCTTCACACCAGCAGAGCCACCGCGTTACCAACAAGGCTCTCCTGAGGGATTGAACCCGTTCGGGGCCACGGTCGGGCCCCCTGTTGGCTACGGCGCTCCGCCGCCGCAAGGCGCGCCGTACGGTGCTCCGCCACAAGCGCCGCCGGGTTGGGGACCGCCACAACCCGAGCAAGCTCCGCCCGCCGCTCCTCCCCAGTGGCAACCGCCGCCGCCACAAGCTGCGCCACCAGCACCAGCGGCCGGCTCGCACTCCAAAGATCCGTCGGCCTACGCCGCCACCGCGCCGCCGCCCACGAACGAAGAGTTCGATCGCCAGCGGGCCTCTGCACCGCCGCCGGTAGCGTACGGCGCCCCACCCCCGGCGTACGCGGCACCACCCGCTGCCTACGGTGCTCCCCCGCCCGCGTACGTACCGCCGCAAGCGGCTCCCGTGCCGGCGCCGTCTGCCCCGCCACCGGCGGTTGCGTCGGCGCCCCCGGCCGCGCCCGCCGTCGATCCATCCTTGCGCGTGCTGGCCGGCTTCCTCGTCAGCTACGAGACCACGGAGCTTGGCGTGTTTTGGCCCATCTATCAGGGCCAAAACATCGTCGGGCGCAAGGGCGCCGCGCCGGGGCTCGATATCGAGATCGATCATCCGACCACTTCGTCACGCCACGCCGTGATTCATGCCACCGCGCGCCCCGGAAAGCTTCGCGTCGAAGATCCGGGGAGCACCAACGGCACGTTCCTCGGCGAGCACATGATCGACAAGAACAAGTCGCACGACCTTCGTGATGGCGAAGCCGTGCGCTTCGGTGGTTTCAACGTGGTCGTGAAGATCATCTAAAGTTTCGACGCTCGAAACGTGCGTCGTTTGCGGCGCACGTTGGCCCTAACCGAGAGCATTTTCGGAGATGTTGACGCGCTCTATCACTTCGTCCCCTAGGTCCCACACGCGCGTAGCCGCCGCCCTGCGCGTGCTGCTCATCCTTGCCCTGACCGTGCTGTCGTTGCCAGCCAGCGCCGCGCCCGCGGTCAAGCTGCTCCGCATCGATCCGCGCGCCGCGCAAGAGAACGGCAACCCCGTGCTCACCACGGTCGTCGACATCTCGCAAAGCAAGCGGGTGAGCGATGCCACGTCGGCTTGCGCTGGCTTGACTGGCAACGCGCAGCTCGACTGCATGAGCCAGAACCTGGAAAAGCCCTTCGCGCTTTACCAGTCGTTTCCGTTCCCTTCCGACCGCGCGCTGTTCACGGTCAACGTAGAAGGTACGGACATCCCGGCCAAGTTCATCAGCCTGGCGCGCTGGGGCGAAAGTCAGCAGCAGCCGGGCGTCGGTACGTCGTGGTTGATCCTGATCGACGCCGACAAGCGCATGAGCAAAAGCTTCGATGACGCCAAGCAGGTGGCCCAGCAGTTCGTGGCCACGATGGGCCCGAACGACATCGTGAACATCATGTTCTTCACCGACCGCGAGGTCGTGAAGGACTCGAAATGGATTCCCGCCACGCAGAAGGCCAAGGCCACCGGCTTCATCACCAGCAGCACGGAGACGTTCACCTCGTCGGGTCGCAACCGCTCACTGTTGACGATCATCAAGAAAGCCGCGACCGACGGCTTCCAGGCACTCGGCAACGTCGGTGAAGACGTGAAGGTGCCGCTGCACCAGGCCATGGTCGTGCTGTCCAGCGGCTTCGGCGGGGCTGACGCCGGCACTACCGGTCCGGCCGCGCTGCAAGTGCAGCAGTTCATGACCCAGGGCCGTTTCCCCGAAGACAACACCGCGCTGCCCAAAGCGCCGGTGCCGGTCATCAGCATCTATTTTCCGATCACGGTGATCGACGAGTTCAAATCGAACTCGCTCGATTTCATGCAAAATCTCGCCAACACCGAGATTGGCGGCTTCTTCACCGTCGTTCAGGCGGGCCAAGGCGGGCGCGGAGCCGGCATCGTCAACACGGTGCGCCAGCGCTTCTCGAAGATGAACATCGTCAAGTGGAAGGTGTCGTGCGTCGCGCCGACGGTGACGCAAAGCTTCAAGCTGGTGTTCCAAGACACCAATCCGCCCATTTTGGGCGACAACACCTTCAAAGACGTTCCGATCGGCATCGATCCGACAGCCTGGCCGCTGGACGTGAACATCGAATACACGACCGAAATGTCGAAGCGCGAGGGCGGCACCGTGTATCCCGGCGGCACCTTCAAGGTGTACGGAGACTTCTGCTGGGGCGGCGCCAAGGAACGCGCCGAGGTGTACTTCTTACCCGCCGGGCAACCCATCCCGACTGCGCTCACCGGCGCCAACGTCGAGACTGCCAAGCGCACGCAACAGCAGCTGATCGCCATGGGCATGAAGGGCACCGCCCTGGAGGCGAGCGACACGTTCGCGAGCTTCACCGCTCCCGACTCGGACAAGATCTTGCACGGCAGCGGCGACCAAGCCGTCGTGCGCCTGGTCATCTACGACAACAAAGCGCACCGCACGAGCGGCGTTACCGCCGCCAACATCATCCAAATGAAGGGCAGCACCGCGCCCCTGCCGTTGCTGCTCATCCTCGGCAGCCTGTTCGGCGTCGTGGTGGTCGCACTTTTGGTGGTGGTGATCGTGCGCAGTGGCAGCAAAAAGCGCCCGGGCGGTGGTGGCGGTCCCATGCCGGTCATGGCCGGCGGCTACGGCGCGCCTCCGCAGCAGGGCTACGTGCCTCCGCAGCAGGGCTACGTGCCTCCGCAGCAGGGCTACGTGCCCGCGCCGCAGGGCTACGCCCCTCCGGCCGTGCACCCGCAAGCGCCAGCACCGCAAGCTCCGCCCGGCAACCCCTACGGCTCGGGCAGCGCCACGACCGCGATCCTGACCGGCGCCAGCGGCACCTACACCATCTTGGCGGGCCAAGAGGTGCGGGCCGGCCGCGACGCCGCTCAGTGCGTCATCGCTCTCAACGAGCCTCGCATTTCAGGCGTCCACGCCAGCTTGAAGCTGGAAGGCGGACAGCTGTACGTGCGCGACGACAACAGCAACAACGGCACGATGGTGAACGGCAATCGTTTGTCACCGGGCCTGTGGTCACCGGTACCGCCCGGCTCGATCGTGCGCTTCGGGCCGATCGAGTTCAGCGCGGCGGTGCAGTAAAGTCATGATCCCCGGCTTCTCCAAGTCGACGCTGCTGGTCGGCAGCGCGGCGCATTGTGAAATCCGTCTCGTGGGGCCCGGCGTCGCACCCGAGCATGCGCGCATCGTGCACGCGGGCGGACACGTCACGTTCACGGACGCGGGCGCTGGCCCGTCGTTCGTGAACGGGCAGCAGCTGCCGCCCGGCGGCTCCGCGCCGTTCGATTTCCGCTCACAATTCGCGGTCGGACAGAGCGCGGTGCCGCTCGCGCACCCAGCGCTGGCGTTGATGCTGATGGAAGCCGGTAAGGCGCCCGTCATCCCCGGCCAGGTCACGTTCGGTCGCGATCCGGCGCGCGTGAACGTGGTCGTCAATCATCCCAACGTCTCGAGCCTCCACGCTACCTTCCAGCTCAATCCGCTCAGCCTAACCGACAATCAGTCGACCAGCGGTTCTTGGCTCGGCAGCGAGCGCCTCGCTCCCGGCCAGCCGCATCCGCTCGATCCGCACGCGTTCGTAGGCTTGGGGCCGATCGCGGTGCCGGTCACGTTGATGCTGCAGCTCGCGCAGGCGTTGAACGCCGGCTCGGGCACGAGCGCCGTCGCTCAGCACTCGCCCGTCGCGCCCGCGGCCGCCTTGCTCGGCGCCCCCGCATCGCCCAGCGGTGGTGGTGGTGGCGGCGTCAGCGGGAAACCCAAGCACAAGACCGTCATCGGCCAGGTCCGCATCGAGAGCTCGGCGGGCCAGCAAGTCAAGAGCATCGGCCGCACGCCGGACAACGACATCCACCTCCCGCACCCGCAGATCTCGAGCCGCCACGCCGCGCTCCATTTCAGCGGCGGGCAGATCTTCCTCGAAGACAAGAACAGCGCGAACGGCACCTTCGTGCGCGGGCAACGCCTGGCCGCTGGGCAGCGCGTTCCCGTTACCAACGGCGAAAAGGTCTTCATCGGCCCGATGCCGTTGGTGATCCAGGTCGAGGGTCAAAACGTCGAGGTCGTGGTCGAAGACGCCGTGAGCTGGGAAGGTCGCCCGCTCTACGAAATCGAAGCCTGGGACTTGCTGGTGCAAGTGCCCGATCGCGACAACCCCGCCGAGCTGAAGACGCTGCTCGATCACGTCAGCTTCAAGGCCCTGCCCGGCGATTTCATCGCTCTGATGGGCCCGAGCGGCGCCGGCAAGACCACGCTATTGATGACGCTGAACGGCTATCTGCCGCCCAGCGGCGGGCAAGTGCGCATCAACGGCGAAGACCTGTACGCCATCTACGACGCCTTGCGCGGTTCCATCGGCTACGTGCCGCAGGACGACATCGTCCACCCGGAGCTCACGGTGTTCGAAGCGGTGCGTTACAGCGCGCGCTTCCGCCTGCCGCCGGATTATTCGGACGACGAGATCACCCGTCGCGTCGACACGACGCTGGGCCAGCTGGGGCTCGAGCAGGTCGCGCACCTGCAGATCGGCAAACCCGAGCGCAAGATCTTGTCCGGCGGTCAGCGCAAACGCGTCAACATCGCGATGGAGCTCGTCACCGACCCGGTGATCATGTTCCTGGACGAGCCGACCAGCGGCTTGGCTGCCGACGACACGCAAGCGCTGGTTCAGCTCTTGGCGGACTTGGCCAAGCAGACTGGCAAGACGATCATCACCACGATTCACCAGCCTTCGAAGGAAGAGTTCGAGAAGTTCAATCAGACGCTGATCTTGGGTCCCGGCGGCTTGACCACGTTCTTCGGTCCCCCCAAAGACGGCTACAAGTTCTTCGGCGGGTTCAAAGAGCGTCTCGGCAAGCACAACGACGTCGACAACCCGCGCGACATGTTCGACATGTTGAACCAGCGCGAGCGGCCGATCTTCGAAGCCATGCGAGCGCAAAACCCGAACACGCCGCGCTTCATGGCGCGCGCGGCCGCGGCTCGCGAGTGGAACGCCGAGTATTTCAACCCGCAAAATCCCATCTTCCAAAAGATGTTCGCGGGCCGCCGCGCGGTGGGCACAGGCTCGCCCGCGCAAGGCATGCCCAAGAACCGGCCGCGCAGCGCCGGACAATTCGGCCTGCTGTTTAGCCGCTACTGGAAGGTCAAGGCGCGCGACGTGAGCGGCACCATGATCATGCTGCTGCAGGCGCCGATCATCGGCGTCTTGCTGGCGGCCGTGTTCGGCGGCCAAAAAGAAGGCATCCCGTTTTGGTGCCTCGGCGCGCTGCAAGAGCTGTCGAAAAAGAGCGGCGGCACGGGCGACGGAATCAACGACACCCTGCGCAACATGCAGGCGACCCCCGACCACGCCGCCGCGCTCTTCTTTTGTGTGGTCTCGGCGGTGTGGTTCGGCACCAGCAACGCCGCCCGCGAGGTCGTGAGCGAGCGCGCCATCTACATGCGCGAGCGCATGGTGAACCTGAAGCTGTTCAACTACATTTTCTCGAAGTTCCTGCTGTTGAGCCTATTTTGCATCGCGCAGTGCACCATCCTGCTGGCGATCGTGTTCTTCGCGTTGGGCTTCCACGGCGGCCTGCCTGCCTTCGGTATCTCGCTCGCGACGCTGGTCGTCACCGCCATGAACTCCGTTGCGGTCGGCTTGCTCTTGAGCACCTTGGTCACCAGCGCGGAAGCAGCCATGGCGCTCACGCCGATTGCGCTCATTCCGCAAGTCGTACTGGGTGGCTTGATGGTGCCCATGACCACCAACCCGATGCTCAAGTGGCCGATGTACCTGATGCCCGCTCGCTGGGGTTTCCAGGGCGTGGTTGCGCAAGAGCGCATGGCCATCGCCAATGATCCAGCCTGGATCATCGACATCAAAAAGCCCGACACGACCAGCGTCGAAAACTTCCTGTTCGCCGGCAAGTTTCACTGCGCCGAGGCCCAAATCGCCAGCACCGACTACAGCGGCGCCTGGGGCTTCAGCGACTACCAAGCCTACTGGCTTCCGCCCACCGTGCTGGGCAGCATCATGCTGCTGACGCTGATGTTCATCTTGATCATCTTGAAGCGCCGGGATGCGTTTTAGTCTTGTTCTCCCCTGTGCTTTGGCGAAGCGTCTAGCGACCCTCGCGGACTGAACCGCAACGGGCGCTCGGCCATGGGTCTTGGTTTTCCTCCGCGCTTCGGGTGGTGCGCCCCGCGTCCCTCGTGACTTGAGGCGCGATCGGCGCTCGGCCTCGCCGAGTTTGTTTCACTCCGGTCTTCTGTGTCGATCGTGATCTGCTCTCGCCAAGGTGCGGTTGACCTCGATCTGGCTCGCGCTTTGCGCGAGCTCGCGTTGTAGCAGAGCGCTTCGCTTTGCAGTCTTCTGAGAGAAGACGGAGATTTGAGGACCGACGGAGATTTGAGGGCCGACGGAGGGGTTAGGGATGCCGCAGATCACGCCCTACCTCTTCCCTGACCCCTCCGCCGACTAACCCCTGACCCCCGACCCCTAACCCCTACGGCTTTTCGCATTTCGTCGATTGGCCGGACACCGTGCACACCGTGCCGGGTTTGCACTTTTCTGACGGAATGAAGCGTTCGTTTTGGCAGGTGATGAGGGACTTTTTGTCTTCGCTGCACGCGATGTGGCCGGCGAGAGACTTGTCGCAAATGTCGCCGAGCTTGGCGACAGTCTGATCGCAGCCGAGCTTGCCGCCGGCGGAGCTGCATTGGCCCTCGCCGCGACAGAAGTACTGGGCGGTCATGTGTCCGTCATTGCAGGACAGCACCTGCGTTTTGTCAGCCGAGCAGGCTTTGGCGTTCTGCTTTTTGCAGGATTCACCGACCTCTGCCACCGACTGATCGCAGTTGGCCTGGGCGCCGAGCATCTCGCAGCCGCGAGGACCGCGACATGGCACGCGCTCGAATTTGCGCCCGTGGCACGAGAGCATGGCGTCGTCGCCTGCGCACACGGCGACGCCCTCGTTGCTGCTGCCGCACACATCACCCGGCTGGTTGCCGGAAAAATCGCAGCTCGTGCTCTCTTGCACCGTCAGACAACCAGCCTTGCCACGGCACGGCGTCTCCACGAACTTGCCGTCGTCGCAAACGATGGCTCGCTTGGCGTCAAGACAACGTGCCTCGCGCGGGTCGCAGGAGCTTCCCGGCCCCGGCTTGCAGCCGCCGATACAAAAGGCGAGCAAGGCGATGAGGATTGGTGACAATGACACCTTCACGGCCCTGACTTCAGCGAACTCTGCGACTTCTTTCCAGCACAAACGTGCGGCCGGCTTGCAGGTTTCGGTCGCACGCCCTACGTTCCTGGCCCGCAGTTTTACGCAACAGCGCCACTATTCCGGAATTTCGAGGAGACAAACCATGGGCCTTCACATCGGCAGCATTGCCCCCGACTTCGAGCAAGATTCGACCGCCGGCAAGATTCACTTCCACGAGTGGCTGGGCGGAAGTTGGGCCATTCTGTTTTCGCACCCCAAGGACTTCACCCCCGTGTGCACCACCGAGCTGGGTCGCACCGCGAACCTGAAGGCGGAGTTCGATCGCCGAGGCGTCAAAGCCATCGCCGTCAGCGTCGACAGCGTCGAGGATCACCAGCGGTGGATCCCGGACATCGAGGCGACCCAAAACGCCACGATGAACTTTCCGATCCTCGCCGACAAAGATCGCAAGGTGGCCGGCCTCTACGACATGATCCACCCTGAGGCGAACGACACGCTCGCGGTCCGCTCGGTGTTCTTCATCGACCCGAACAAGAAAATCCGCGCCATGATCACCTACCCGGCCAGCACCGGCCGCAATTTCGGTGAAATCCTGCGCGTGATCGATTCACTGCAGCTCACCGACAGCCACAAGGTGGCCACGCCGGCCGATTGGCGTGACGGCGACGACGTGGTGATCGTGCCCGCCGTTCAAGACGCCGAAGAGATCAAGCAGCGCTTCCCCAAGGGCTACAACGCGCTCCGTCCGTACCTGCGCATGACGCCACAGCCCAACAAGTAACGTAGCCTTTCGTTGCTCGCTCGCGAGCACGAGCAAACGGCGCTGCAGGGCAACTGCAGCGCCGTTTTCGCTTTTCAGGCCTGGCGACGGCGACGCGCGATGGCCGCGCCAGCCAAAACCATACCGAAAAGCGCGACGCCAGCGCCCGCCGGGCCACCCGGCACCGTCGCGCAGCTGGCTTTGGCCGAGCCTTCGGCTTCACCTTCGCAGCTGCCACCCGAGCACTCGCCCGACGCGGTGCCTTGCGCGCTGGCATCGACGTGCGCCTTCAGCCAGCCGTTGATCTCACCGATGCAATCTTGCAGCTTGCCGCCGTGATCGATGTATTGGCCGTCGCAGAACAGCGCGCCTTCCGGCTTTTGGCACTCGCCTTCGCATTTCAATTTTAGGTCGCCTTCGCAGTTGGCGTAGCCCGAAGCTTGGCAATCGACCTGACAGCTCGCGCGCGCTTTACCCGTGCACGAGCCCTCGCAAGTGGCCTCGCACTTGGCTTCGCAGTTGGCGCTAGGCGGCGTGCCGGAACAGCTGGCGTCACACTCGGCGCTGATCGAAGCCTTGCACGAAGCCACGCATTCGCCGTGTGCTTGTGAGCCGCTCGCCTCCGCTTTGCATTCACCCGCACAATGCGCGTCCGCGTCGACCTGACATTGCGCCGAACAATCGAAGCTGCCCGGGTTGACGTCGCACTTGGCCTTGCAACCAGCCAGATCGCAGGAGCCGGTGCACTTTACGTCGGCTTCGGCCGTGCACATTCCTTGGCAGGAGCCTTCGAGCTTGGCCGAGCAGGCCAGCTCGAGCTGGGGCGGCTCGCAGTGCGCGGTGCAGCCCCCCGAAACCTCGACCTCGCACATCGCGTTGGCTTCGACGTCGATGTCGCCACAGCTGTCGGCGACGTTGGCGCGCGCCGTACTGCTCCACACTCCCAAGGCCAAACAAAGACTGGTCGCAGCGAAACCCAGGGCAAGCTTCATGTTAGTTCCTCCAAGTAAGCAAACGCGCGGCGCAGGCGGAGAGCCCGTGCCTCGGCTCCTAGTCTACTCGCCGAAGTGGTCTAGGCTTCCCTGGCGACGAAAAAGAACGTGCGAGAATGTCACACATCGGCCAAATGCCGCTCAATTGGGGCTCAAGCCTTCGATACGAAGGGCTCGGCCTCTGCCTCGTCGGGGCTGGACGGACTGACCGAGCGCATGATTCCGCTCTTCGAGTTCGAGAAGCGGACCCGTACGTTCACGAGCGTACCCCCGAGCTCTTCGCACAATGTACCGGCGAGCGCGAAGAGCTCGTGACGCGAGGCCTCGAGCTCTTCGCTATCACCAGCCAATACGAGCTCGGCCTCGTGGGCGGTGCCCATGGCTTTGAGCAGACCACGCGCCACGTACTGACGCAGCATGACGCGCTCCTGCGTCGGTGAATCTACCGACACGATGACGCCGACCCGTACACGCGCGCCGCTGTTGGCGGCAGCTTCAGCCACGCGATGCAGAACACGAGCCTGGAAAATATCAGCGGGCTCGGTGGCGGCCTGGGCGATCACCACCGCATTGGGGGCGAGCCGCTGGTACTCGGTTAGCCAGGGCGGCCAGGCCGCACCTGCCTCCAAGACGACGATGGACATCAGATCGTCGCTGTTCTCCAGCATCATTTCCCTCGACCCGCCACGCAGCGGGAGCTCTGACCGAAAAACAACGGGCCGTCAGCCGTGCAGCGCCGTAATCAGGGCTGCACAAAAAACTTCCCAGCGTTCCCACATCTATCTGCTCTTGATGCGAATTCGTCAAGACGCAATCGCGGGTCGGTCTCGCGCTCGCTACGCTCGCTGTCGGTCTCGAGCGCGCTCGCTGCGCTCACGCGCGGGCGCGTTGCGCCAGCGGTATTGCGCGTTTAGCCCAGCGAGGTGGGCGCTTGGCGGCGGCGTATCGCGCGCCTACGGCGGTTGGGTGGTTTGGCCCCGTCGGCGGATGTGGGGGCGTGTGCTTTATTTTAGTAGCAGGGCGTGTCTAGTAACCGAAGTCGGGCGTGCCGCCGGGCTTCGTGGCGGGTTTGGCCGGGGCGGGGGCACCGGGTTTCGCGGCGGCGGCCGGGAGCTTCGACGCGGCAGCGGCGCCGGCCTTGCTGAGGGCGGCGGGACGCGCGGCGGGCGCGGGGCTTGGGGCCGCAGGCTTGGCAGAGTCGCTAGCGGCCGGGGCGACGGCGGGCGCGGCAGGCGGCGCAAAAGCGCTGGGCGCCTCTGCAATAGGGGCTGGCGGCGGCGCCAACACGATCTTCGCTTCGGCGGCCGCTGCGGGCAGGCTCGGCGGGTGATTCGAGGCGGAGCCGGCCGCTACCGGTTCGGTCTTCTTGCCGAGCACCGAATAAGCGGCGAAAGCCGCGCCGCCCATCACCACGAGGCCCACCGCGGCCAGCGCCGCGATCAGCCCGGCATTGCTCTTCTTGGGAAGAGTCGGGGCGGCGTCAGGCTGCGAGCTGGCCCAGTTGCCACTCGTACCTGGGCCGGTCGCGGCGCCGCTCCGGTTCAGGCTCGCCTGCGAGCCCATCGCTGCGGTGTTACGCCCGGCGCCCGGGCTGCCCGCGTACGCGAGCCCCGCGGCGACACCGTCGGCGGCAGGCGGCACTGAAACTGCCGCCCCGCTCTGCATCCAACCATCGAGCGCGTGAATGAACTCGCTCGTCGTTTGGAAACGCTGCGTCAAATCGCGCGTCATCGAGCGCGAGATGATGCTGGAGAAGGCCGGATCGAGATCGGGGACGATCGTCTCGGGAGGCGGCACCTCCGAGAGCACGATTTTGAACATCAACTGGTTGAACGTGCCAGCGTCGAACGGCACGCGACCCGTGATGGCCTCGTACAAGATCACGCCCATGGAGTAGATGTCACTGCGCTGATCGGCCTCGGCGCTACCGCTCGCCTGTTCAGGCGACATGTAATACGGCGTGCCCATGACGGCGCCCGTCCGCGTCATCTTCATGCCGTCACCCGACAGCTGATTGAACTTGGAAATACCGAAGTCGATGATCTTCACGTAGTCGTGAACGCCGGCTTTTTCCTTCAAGATGAAGATATTGTCCGGCTTCAAGTCGCGATGAATGATGCCGGCGGCGTGCGCCGCGCCTAGCCCCTCGAGCACTTGTCGGATGATCGGCGTGGCTTCGCGCGGCATCAAACGACCGCGGCTCTTGATGCGTCCGGACAGCGGCTCGCCGTCCAAAAACTCCATGATGATGAAGTGATCGCCATCGGGGAGCTGGCCAATATCGAGCACTTCCAGGATGTGGTCGTTACCGATACGGCCTGCCGCTTGCGCTTCGCGTTCGAAGCGCTGCATCACTTCTTCGTTCCCCGTGTACGAGGCGTGCAGCACCTTGATCGCGACCTTGCGATTGATGCGGACGTTCTCGCCCAGGTAGACGGCCCCCATCCCGCCCTCGCCAATCATCTTGGCAATTCGGTACTTCCCATCGATGACTTGGCCGGGTTCTAGGGACATGGGGGCGCCTCGCTACAGCTAGCTCCAAAGGATACGAACCTTTGCCTTACTTGGCTTGGCTCGTTGCGGAGAAAACGCATATTCCGGCGGTTTCTGCTCAAGAAACGCGGCCCTTCTGCGCGGCCGCGTCCAGGCGGGTGCGCCGGCGAAGAGCCAGCGCTCCAACCAGGGCCAGGCCGCCCAACCACGGAAGGCGGCTCGGCGGAGCCTGCGGAACCGTGCAGGAGCAGCCGCCCGGACTACGCACGAAGACGTGGACGTCCTCTTCGGGCGCGCCGCCCTCAGTGGTCGCGGAGCCGCCGCTCGCTTTGCTCCCGGCCTTGCCGGCAGTCGGCTCCGTGCTCGGCTCGCCGCCCGCCGTGGGCTCGTGACCTGCGCTGCCGGTGCCGCCGACGGGCGGCGCGCCGCCTTCGTTCAGGCTGCCGGCGGTGCCGTCGCCGCCTGCGCCAACGCCGCCGGTGCCCTCACCGCCAGCCCCGCCTTCACCGCCCGGCGGGTTGGGAATGCATTTGCCTTTGGTGTCGCATTTGCCGTTACCGGAATCGCAGTCGATACCGGAGGGCGCGGGCGGTGAATCGCAGAAACCGGACTTCGGGTTGCAAGTGCCCGCAATGTGGCAATCATCGAACGCGTCGCATTGCGTGTCGATGGCGACACATTTGCCTTTCTTGCAAGCGGTTTCGGTGCACAGGTCGGCATCAGTACAGGTCGCCGCGTCATCGGCGACGTGAGTACAACCGGTCGCGGGCTCACAGCCGTCAGTCGTGCACGGGTTACCGTCGTCGCAGCTAACCGGCGTGCCCGCGGGACAGACACCGCCGCTACACTGAGAGAAATCGTGACACAGGTCCGTACGGCACTTGGCCGTGTCGTCATCCACCACCACGCACTGACCACCAGTGCTGCCGTCGCACTTGCTCGTCTTGCACGAGTTGTTGGGGACAGGGCAAATCGTGCCGCCCGTGGCCTTGCATGCACCCGCTTCGCAGTGGTCGCCGGTCGAGCAGTCGTTGCCGTCGTTGCACGGCGTGTCGGTCAGCGGCGCAAACTGGCAACCGGTCCCCGCCTTGCAGCTATCGGCCGTGCAGGCATTACCGTCGTCGCATTTGGCCTGCGCGCCGCCCACGCATTTGCCGCCGCCACACTTGTCGCCAACGGTGCAGGGATCGGCGTCGGTGCAAACGACGGTATTGTTCGCATGCTTGCAACCGCCCGTGACCGGAGTGGGGTCGCACGAGTCAGTGGTGCAGATTTCACCATCATCACAGCTCGGGCTCGGGTTCACGACGCATGCGCCACCGGCATCGCAAATACCGATGCCGTTACATAGGTTGCCGTCGTCGCAGCTCGCCCCGCCTTGCGGCGTGTTGATACAAGCGCCGGTCTTCGGGTCACAGTCGTCGATCGTGCAGGGGTTCTTGTCGTCGCAGTTCTTGGGCGTGCCGAGCCCCGTGCAGGCGCCGTTTTGACAAGTCTCCGTACCGTTGCACAGGTTCGCGTCCGGGCAGGCGTTGCCGGTGAGCAGCTTTTGGCCGCAATTCATCGTCGCATCGCACGTGGGCGCGTGGCAAACGTTGTTGTCCGTCGGGCACACGAAGCCGGCGGGCTCCTTACAAACGCCGCCCTGGCACGTCTCGGCACCGTCACAGTTGTTGGTGTCCTTGCACGGCGTGTTGTCAGCCGAGTTGCCGTGAGCGCACGTGCCTTCTTTGCAGATATCCGTGGTGCAGACGTCTCCGTCCACGCAGGTCTGGCAATCGGCGTGCTTGTCGCCCGCGATGCTCTTTCCACAAGCATCGACCGCAGTACCCGCCAAGCAATTGCCCTGGGCATCGATGCAGCCCGCGCAGCAGCTTCCCTTGTAACAAACACCGGAGCCATCCGAACATTTCGTTTCGTCGGGCACGGGCGTGTAGGTGCACGCACCCTTCACGCAAGCGAGCGGATCGCCACACAGGGCCGGCGCACAGGGTGCGCAGTCGGCGCCTGCTGAGCCGCATGCCTTGAGGTCTTCTTGGGCGAGCGGGTGGCAAACGAATTCGCCTCGCAGCGGCTGATCGACGCAACCGGTACAGCAAACGAAGTCCTTGGTGGTCGCATCCGTCGCACAGCGCCCGGGTGGGTTGGTGCCCTTGCCGGGCGCGAGGCAAGCGTCACCTGGATTTTTTTGAGGTTTGCCAAGCACACACGTGTTGAGCGGGCCGCAAGTCCAAGTGTTGCAGTCGTTGAGGCCCGTTCCGCAAATCGTCGTTCCACAGCTGATGACACCCTCCGAAACACTGGCGACGTCCTCGCTCCCAGTGTCGTTCGTCGAGCAACCGGCCAAGCTCAACATGGTCCCGAACGCCGCCAGCAACAGGCTGCTGGCCACCCGGATCACGCCACGTTGACTGCTTCTTTTTTGTGCCATCCGCTAGTTACTCCTCGCCTAAGTCGCTAAGTCCGAGGGCCCATGGCCTTCGCTGAGATTCAGAACGCGCCTCGCACACCCACCGCACCGAACCCGACGTAAGGCGCCACGAACGCCGCCTTCGAATCCTCTTTTTTGTTCGAGAGGATGAAGAGCGTCACGCCCGTCGCCACGCCGAGCCCGCCGACGACGTAACCCACGATGCCGAGGGTCTTGGCGCTGCGCGCTTGATCATCGAGCTCCTTGAGCTTTTGTTCGTCGGCGGTGGTCGCCAGGCATTTGTTGGCGGCGCACACGCCGTCCGCGGCCTTGTCCGCTTCCTTCCGCTTGCTGGCGGACTTGAGGACGAACACGGTGCCGAGCGCGATGCCGACGGCACCCACGCCGAAGCCCACGTACGAACCGATGCGCATTCCGTTGGCGCCGCCGCCGCTATCACTGGGCGGAGCGCCGCTCGGTGCCGTCGAAACTACCGCGCCGCCCGCTGCCGCAGGCTCCTTCGCCGGCACCGCCGCGGAGCTGTCGAACTCCATATTGAGGGTAACGACGCCGACCCCCGCATCCTTGAGCGACGCCGTGACCGGCGCGCCCTTGAAACCAGTAGCGACGCCCGTGATCGTGTGCTCGCCAGGATCCATCTTTCCAGCACATTGGGATCCTAAGCTTAGAATTCCACGTGGACAAGTTGTCGCG